>ERZ773139.2177-NODE-2177-length-20395-cov-3.869125_pt1 | contig 20395 bp, 21 predicted proteins | sample MGYA00580854_ERZ773139 | MGnify/ENA primary metagenome ERZ773139 (study PRJEB29015, sample SAMEA2737809) | human gut metagenome | biome: human gut; feature: human-associated habitat; material: faeces | place: China | collected 2012 ...
TGGTGTCGGATTGCGGCGCTATCAATGACCTGCACAGCAACTATCATGTCACCAACACGGTGGCGGAATCCGCCGCGCTGGGTATCAAAAAAGGCTGCGACCTCAACTGCGGCGGCGTGTACAAGCATCTGTTCACCTCGTATAAAGAGGGGCTGATCGAAGAAGCCGACCTCGACCGCGCGCTGCGGCGGGTGCTGAAAGCCCGGTTCAAGCTGGGGATGTTCGACGATCCCGCCCATGTGGTGTATTCCGCTATTCCGTACAACGTGCTCGCCTGCCGCGCGCACAAACAGCTTGCCCGCGAAGCGGCGCGCCGCTCGCTGGTGCTGCTGAAAAACGACGGTGTGCTGCCGCTGCGCAGCAAAGCCACCCGTTTGGCAGTGGTGGGACCCAACGCGGACAGCCGTCTGGCGCTGCTGGGCAACTATAACGGCACCCCCAGCGAAAGCTACACGGTGCTGGAGGGGCTGCGCCACTATCTGGGCGAGGATGCGCCCATTATCTATGCCGAGGGCTGCGATATTGTGGAAGAAACCGACGATCGCTATGCCGAGGCGGTCTCTGCGGCGGAAAACAGCGATGTGGTGCTGTGCTGCCTCGGACTGGACAGCAAATGGGAAGGCGAAGCCGGCGATGCCAACAACAAATACGGCAGCGGCGACAAACCGGATATCGAACTGCCCGCTTCGCAGCAAAAGCTGCTGGATAAGATGATTGCCACCGGCAAGCCGGTGATCGTGCTGCTGCTGTGCGGCAGTGCCATGGCGCTGCGCACCGCCGATGCCGAAGCCGCCGCGGTGGTGGATTGCTTCTACCCCGGCGAGCAGGGCGGTTTGGCGATCGCGGATCTGCTGTACGGCGAATATGCGCCCAGCGGCCGCCTGCCCATCACCTTCTACCAAACCACCGAGGAGCTGCCCGATTTCACCAGCTACGATATGACCGGGCGCACCTATCGCTATATGACACGCCCGGCGCTATATCCGTTCGGCTACGGTCTGTCGTATGTGCCGTTCACCTACACGGCGGATGCCAGCCCGATCACGGCGGCGACCGGCGACACCGTCACCGTCACGGTGTCGGTGGAAAACGGCGGGCGGATGTCCGCGCTGACCCATGTGCAGGGCTATGTCACCGCGAATGAGGCATCGGTCACCGCTCCCCGTTGGGCGCTGAAAGCGCTGGAAACGGTGGAGGTTCCCGCTGACGAAAGCCGCGAAGTGACCCTCACCTTCCCCGCCAAGGCGTTCTCGCTGATCGACGAGGATGGCAACCGCTTTGTGGAGCCGGGCCGCTACACCGTGTATGTCGGCGGGCAGCAGCCCGACGAGCGCAGCGCGGAGCTGACCGGACAAACGGTCACCGCCATTCCGGTCACGCTGACCGGCGAGCGCATCACGCTGGAAAACTGAGCAAAACCCGCCCCGCGGCATCGCTTGCTTTTGCGCGGGCGATATGATAAAGTGAAGATAGTCAGGGTTCGACCCGAAAGGAGACAGACGATTATGGAGTATATTTTAGGCGTAGATATTGGTACTTCGGGTACCAAAACCGTATTGTTCGATAAAACCGGCGCGGTGATCGCTTCCTGCACCGAGGAATATCCGCTGTCCCAGCCGCAAAACGGCTGGGCGGAGCAGGATCCCCACGATTGGTGGCACGCGGTGTGCACCACCTGCAAAGGTGTGCTGGAAAAAAGCGGCGTTGCCCCCGCCGATGTCAAGGGCGTTGGGTTGTCCGGTCAGATGCACGGACTGGTGATGCTGGACGAAAACAACGAAGTACTGCGTCCCTCCATCATCTGGTGCGACCAGCGCACCCAGAAAGAATGCGACGAGATCACCGAGCGGGTGGGTGCCGAGCGGCTGATCGAAATCACTGCCAACCCCGCGCTGACCGGCTTTACCGCCTCCAAAATTCTGTGGGTGCGCAACAACCAGCCGGACATTTACGCCCGCTGCCGGCACATTCTGCTGCCGAAAGACTACATCCGCTTTATGCTGACCGGCGAATACGCCACCGAGGTATCGGATGCCTCTGGTATGCAGCTGTTGGATATTCCGAACCGCTGCTGGTCGAAAGAGGTGCTGGATGCGCTGGATATTGACGAATCACTGCTGGGCAAGGTGTACGAATCGCCGGAGATCACCGGCACGGTGCACGAAGCCGCGCACGAGCTGACCGGTCTGGCGGTCGGCACCCCCGTGGCGCCGGCGACAACGCCGCGGCGGCGGTCGGCACCGGCGTGGTGGAAGACGGCAAAGCGTTCACCACCATCGGCACCTCCGGCGTGGTGTTTGCCCACACCAGCAAGCTGGCGATCGACCCCAAAGGCCGCGTGCACACCTTCTGCTGCGCGGTTCCCGGCGCGTGGCATGTGATGGGCGTGACCCAGGGCGCGGGGCTGTCGCTGAAATGGTTCCGCGACAACTTCTGCGCGCAGGAGATGCAGGATGCCGCGGCACAGGGGATTGATCCCTATATTCTGATGGATAACGAAGCGGCCGCCATTCCGGCGGGCAGCGACCGACTGATTTATCTGCCTTATCTGATGGGCGAACGCACCCCGCATCTGGACGCGGATTGCCGCGGCGCGTTTGTGGGTCTGTCTGCGATGCACACCCGCGCGCACCTCATCCGCGCGGTAATGGAGGGCGTGGCGCTGTCGCTGAAAGATTGCGCCACTGTGCTGGGCGAAATGGGCGTCACTTTTGACGATATGCTCGCCTGTGGCGGCGGCGGAAAAAGCAAGCTGTGGCGGCAAATGCTGGCGGATGTGTTCCACCGCGATGTCAAAACGCTGCGGTCGTCCGAAGGCCCGGCACTGGGCGTGGCGATCCTCGCCGGCGTGGGCGTGGGCTTGTATCCCTCGGTGGAGGAAGCCTGCCGCCAGATGATCGAGGTCAAGACCACCGTTTCGCCAAACGAAGCGGACGCCGCCCAGATGGACAAGGTCTACACCGTATATCAGCAGCTGTACAAATCGCTCAAAGACGATTTCAAGGCTTTGAAGGCACTGTAAGCGCACATAAAAAGGGCTCGGATGCAATCCGCATCCGGGCCCTTTCTTCGCGTTTCAGGGGTGTCAGAGGGAAAAGCGTGCGGCTTTAGTAAAAACCGGCTATCTTTTGCGTCACAAACTGCAAAATCGACAGCGCATCCTGTGCGGTCACCCGTCCGTTTCCGTCAATATCCGCCGCATCGGCCTCCACCACATTCAGCGTGAGCTTGTCCGCCGCCGCTTGCAGCGTCAGCAACGCATCCTGCACCGACACGGTGCTGTTCGCATCCACATCGCCCAGCTTCTGCCATATCGTCGGCTGCGGCTTGGGCGGATACACGCGTATCTCGTACAGCGAATAGCCCCACTTGCGTCCGTTGACCTCCACCCGCTCGCTGCCCAGCATCCGGAGATACCGTCCCCGACCGGTCACCTCGATCACTTCTTTGCCGCCGTGTCCGTCGGTGGTGGTGTAGATATCGGCCCAATGCTCGGCGTCGTCGGAGGTTTGCAAGGAATATCCCTTGGCATAGGCGGATTCCCAATCCAGCTCCACCCGCCCGATGTCGCGCTGTTCGCCCAGATCCACATAGATCCACGCGCCGTCATCATGGTTGGACGCCCAACGGGTAGAGGCGTTGCCGTCCACCGCCAGCTCCGGCGTGCGGGCGGGATCATCCGACCCCGACGCTACTGCCGTTTTTCCTGTGGTCAAATTGACCTCTTCTTCCGGCTGGCTGTCCAGATAGAGGGTCACGCGGGTGCTCTCCCCCGCTTTCAGCGTGATCTGGCGGGCGATGCGTCCCAGCGGCGACCGTTTCAGCGGTGCATCCGTATCCACCCGGGCGATCCCGCGCCGCTGGATCAGGGTCAGCGTCTGGTCAATATCCGACCGCACGGTGGCGGTCACGGTTCCCGCCGCCATATCCCATTCCAGCTGCTCCATCGTGGTTTGATTGCGACCTTTCATCCCGGTGATGCTGCCTTGCTCCAGACCATCCGGCAGCGCCGGCAAAAATTCCAGCGTTCCTTCGTCGGAACTGGCCAGCATCTCCATCATAATGCCCGGCACCGCGTGCACCGTGTCGGTGCAAAAGGTCTTGTGGTCACGGTCGTGAGAGGACGTCAGCCCATCATAGTAAAAGTCGGTGGTCAGCAGCTCGTGCAGCCATTTGCCGACAGTTTGTTCATCCTTCAGCCCGGCCGCGATCAGCGCCGCGTGCAAAATGCCGTGTCCGGTCACCGGATTGGTGCGCCGATCCAGCGCTTTGACCGCCGCCGTATACAAATCGGCATCCGCCTCGGGCGTGATCTCCCGATACGGCCACACCCCCACCAAATGGCTGGAATGGCGATGCCCGTAGTTGTCTTTCAGTCCTTCCCATGTCCATTCGGCCAGCGCGCCGTCCTCGTTGATGCGATAGTCAGGAAACCGTTCCAGCATCGCGCGCCACCGCGCCACGCCGCCATCCTCGCCCTGTTCTTTGTTCAGAATACCGCACACTTTTATCAGCGTTTCCAGTGCGAACCGCGCGCTGGAAATATCAAAGGTGGAGTTGTTCACCAGCGACAGCCCCAATCCGGCGGGCTGGTTTTCCGGCGAGATCGACCCCGCAAAAATATAGGTGCCGTCCTCTTCGGTTTCGGTGAGAAAATCCTCGTAAAAATCGCCCATCTGCCGCAGCAGCGGATACAGCCGGTTTTCCAAAAAGTCGTTATCCCCCGTCACCTGATAATACTCCCAAAACGGGTACAGCAGCCACGCCTCTTCGCCGGTGACATACTGGTAGGGATAATAGTAGTTCAGCGACGAGATCAGCCCCGAGCGTTCGCCGGGGGTGTTGCCGCCCGCCAGCAAGCCGCGGCATCCCAGCAGCTTTTTCGCGTTGGTTTGGAAATCCTTTTCCCACGCCTCGTTCAGATGGAAATAGCCCTCCATCACCTCCGGCATATCGCCGATCACTCCGCCGGAAATTTGCAGATTCAAGTTGGCATCCAGATGATAAAATCCGCCCCAACCGGCGTTGGTATCGCCTGCCCATACACCGCCGAGATCGCTAACCGCCTTTTCATAGCCGGAACACAAAAAATAGAAGCGTCCGGCATCAAACACCCGTTCATACAGCGCCTTCACCGGTTGCTTGCTGGTCTTTTGCAGCTCCAGCAGCTGTTCATTGGACAGCGCCCGATCGGCGGCACTCGCGTTATAATCCACCGACACGCGGTTGTAAATAGCGGTATGCAGCGCCGTATGCCGGGCAAGCAGCGTATCGTAGTCGGTGGACAACATGTCCAGCCGCGCGGCGATCTCACCCTTGGCAAAGCGTTCGGTCGCGTGGTCGTAATATTTTTCGGTTTGGGTCAGCATCATCAGCTGGTCGGCGTCTTCCACCACCAGCGTGTCGTTTTCCAGCCGGACGCTGCCGCCGGTGACCGCCACCCGGGTTACCCCCTCGTATCCCGCGTCACCGGTGTTCGCCCCGTATTTGGCGCGGAAATTCAGATGGGTGGTGGTGTTGTTTTGGGAAAAAGACATCCCGCCAAACAGCTTCATATCCGGATCGGTTCCCAGCGCAATGGAGCATGTCAGCTTGCCCTTGGTCGGGGCGGTAAGCTGCTGCACCGTCACATTGTCCGCGCGGGACACAAAGCTCGACCGCGTCCATTTGCCCCGCTCGTCGCGCCAGTTCACCTTGATCTCGCCGGTGGTGTAATCGCACACGCGGGAATATCCGGTCACATCGCCCTGCTCGGGGATAGTGATCTGCATTTTATAGCCGGGGTGACGGTTACCTTCGCCGCCGTCCTTCCACCCGTGCGCCTCATTCGCCAGATCGTTGGCAGTTTTGAAATCCCCGCTGGCACACGCTTTTTTGATGGCGGTCAGCGTTTCCTGCGGCACCTCGTTAAAAGTGCGGGTGGGGGTATTGACATTCGCCGCCTTGTTAAATCCGCGGTCGTTATACACCACCGTGTCGTTCAGCGGATCGCCGAAGACAATGATGCCCATTTTGCCGTTGCCGGTCATAAAGCCGTTTTCCCAATCCGCATACGCGGTGGGATAGGTATAGGATAGCCCCTGCCGTTTGCGCATGGGTGTGGCCCCCTTTGTCGAATCCTCTGTGGCGGCACCGTTCAAGGGGATCGCCCCCATCAACAAGCACCCCGCTGCCACCATGGACAGCGCTCGTCTGGTTATCTTATGCATCATCGACCGTCCCTCCTGTCTGGTGTATCCGGTTGCTCTCACCGTCACTTTTAGTATACGAACTACAGCCAGCCAACACAAGCCATTTCCCTTTTGATTTACCTGAAAACAAGACAAAATATACGATTTGCTCTGCTTTACACCGGTATTTCCATTTGAAATGCGCCATAAAATATGATACCATACCGGTAGAACCCACCACCAACCAAACAGGAGGGATCGCCATGCCGCTGGATCACAATGTCATACCCTATCTGGAAGCCGGCAAAGTTGCGGATGCCCGGGATCTTCGCATCAATCACTGGCCGTATGCGATGGAATTTCCGGCGCACCTTCATGCACAGGTCGAACTGATCTATGTTCATCGGGGTGCGCTGGAGGTGTTGATCGATAACCAAACCCACGCGATGCACGCGGGAGATGTGGCGATCGCTTTTCCCAACTGTGTTCACGCCTACCAGCCGGTCGACGGTGCCCCCGCCGACGAGGATATCTGGTTCTTCATCTTTTACCCGCAGCTGGCGGGGGATTACGCCGCCAACATCGACGCGTTTGTACCCCGGTCGCCGTTTATCGACGCGGCGCAGCTGTCGGAAGAGGTGGGGGTGGCGCTGGAACGATTAACCAAACAGCAGCAGCCGTTTCGCCCCGCCGTTGTTAAAGCCTATCTGCAAATCATCATGGACGGGGTGTGGGAGCTGCTTCGTCCCATCAAAGAAACCGACTGCCCGCGCGATTTGTCCTATCGCGCGCTCCAGTATATGACCAACCACTTCCGCGAGCCGCTCTCCCTTCAAAGTGTGGCGCACGATCTGGGGGTCAGCCAAACCTATTTGTCCTCGGTTTTTTCCAAAAAGCTGAACATGTCGTTTCCCCGCTGTCTGAACATTCTGCGGGTGGAACTGGCGCGGGATATGCTGCGCCACACGCGCCAGCCCATCACGACTATTTTGTACGAATGCGGATACGAAAGCTCCCGCAGCTTTAACCGCGCGTTTATGGAGCTGTGCGGCGTGACCCCGCGGGACTATCGCTCCCAGTTTCAGCGCATTGAACACGCATACGCGCTTCTGCGCGACACCGACCTCCCCCTGGCGGACATTCTGCGCGAATGCGGATACGACAATCCCGACACCTTTCGCCGGGTGTTTACCGACCTGTACGGCGCTGATCCGGAAAAATACCGCCTATCCCACTTTGCTCACCGCTCCTAATATGCCAAAAAGCGCCCGGCATCCACATGATGCCGGGCGCTTTGACTATATGTACGTTGTATTTCGCCAAAAGCGGCTCATTTGGCGCCGCGGCGCCAACAATCGAGAGTTTTGCCGTTTCAACTCTTCTCGCGCGTATGGCCCCTTGCAGGCGACGCAAGGTGCATCACTGCTTCACAGCCAAAAAGAAGAACCGAGGAAAGCGGAACAAGATCTCGCCGTTCGCCTGCAGCGGATAAGCCAGCGCTACCTGTTCGGCGATCTCCCACTCGAATCGCGCCGCGTCCTGCTCCGACAGATCGGCGAGATACGGCCGCAAGCCGGTACCCTTGTACCATTCCATAATGCTGTCGTGCGACGGCATCCGGTGACCGTATATCGTTTCCCACACCGTGAAATCAGGAGTCAGCTCCGCCAGCCGGTCAAAATATTCCTCCTGCGTCAGGGTGTAGAAAATGCGCGGATGCGGGAACTTGTCCTTCCACGCGGCACCCGCCACCGTTTGCGCAATGATCTGGTGGATCGGTTCCCGCTGGTTCATCGGCACCTGCACCGCCAGCACCCCGCCGGGACGCAGCAGCGCCATCATCTCCCGCAGCAGGCGGGGATGATCCGGCACCCATTGGATACACGCGTTGGAAAACACCACATCAAATCGCTGACCCAGCGTGGGCAGCTCGGTATGCGCGTCCAGCTGCCGAAACGACAGGTCGGGGTACTGCCGCGCCGCCTGTTCCAGCATCGGCAGCGACTGATCTACCCCCAAAATGTTCGCCTCCGGAAACCGCTGCGCCAACACATGGGTGCTGTTGCCGGGGCCGCAGCCGATGTCCAGCACCGCCTGCGGATGCTCCAGCGGAATACGCGCCGCCAGATCGATCGCCGGTTGAGTGCGCTCTTTTTCAAATTTCAAATATTGCTGCGAATTCCATTGCGCCATATCCACGCCTCCTTAGCCATCCATTTTCTTTTGCAAAAAGAAGGTGCCAAAAAACAGCACCGCCGCGATCAGCACGATCATCGGACCGGTCGCCACCGCGTTGTAATAGGACAACAACAGCCCCAACACGCCGGAAAACAGCCCGAAAATCAGCGACAGCGTTTGGTAGCTGCGCACGCTACCCGCCACATTGCGTGCTGCCGCCGCGGGCAGAATCAGCATCGCGTTGATGATCAACAGCCCCACCCATTGGATGGCGAGCATCACCACCACCGCGACCAGCACCACAAACAAATTATCGATCAACCCGGCGGGGATGCCCTGGCTGCGCGCCAGCGCGGGACTGATACTGACCGCATACAACCGGTTGTACTGGCTGCCCCACAGCACCAGCGCCACCACCAGCGTGATGGCCAGCGTAATCAGCTCGCTGCGCGAAATGCTGAGAATATCGCCGATCAGCAGCGATTGGTAGCGGCTGAATTCGCCCCCGCGGGAAAGCAGCACCAACCCCAGCGCAATGCCGCAGGAGGAAAACACCCCGATCACGGTATCCGCCGACGACATCCGCGAATGGCGGATCCGGTTCATCAGCAGCGCAAAAATCACCGCGAACACCACCATTACCAGCGAGGTGTTCGCCACGCCCAGCAGCAGCCCGATGCCCACGCCGGTCAGCGCCGAATGTCCCAGCGCGTCCGAGAAAAAGGACATCCCATTGTTGACCACCAGCGTGCCCAGCATGGAAAACAGCGGCATAATCAGCACAATGGCGAGCAGCGCGCTGCGCATAAAGCTATAATCCCAAAAACCGAACCATTCCTGCATCATGCCTGTTCCCCCTTCGTGCGAAACGCCGCCTGAAACGCAGGTGTGGCGAACACCTGCGCCGGTGTGCCGCATTCCTGCACGGTGCGATCCAGCAGCACCACCCGGTCGGCGTGCTGCCGCACATAATCCAGATCGTGCGACACCAGCAATATCACCATATCGTCGGTTTGTTTCAGCTGTTCGATCAGCTGATAAAACTGCTGCAGCCCGGCGTTGTCCACGCCGGACACCGGCTCATCCAAAATCAGCAGATCCGGCTTGGAATAAGTGGCGATTGCCAACAGCACCCGCTGCAGCTCGCCGCCGGACAACCGCCCAACCGGCTTATCCAGCAATTCCGCCGCCGAAAAGCGGACAAAATGCTGCCGAATACGCTCGTATTGCCGCCGGCGGCGCGGCAAAAACGCCGGCCAGCGGGAGGTGAAAATCACCGCCATATCGTACACCGTGGTGGGTGACCCGCGATCCAGATCCAGCGACTGCGGCACATACCCCATGCGCGGGCGTTTGGCGGACGGCTGTCCGTCGTGCCCGCTGAATTCGATATCACCGGTGTGGGGAATCTCCCCTAAAATTGCTTTCAGCAAGGTGGATTTGCCCGCGCCGTTGCGCCCGATGATGGCGGTCAGCTCGCCGCAATGGGCGTGCAGATTCACATCCTGCAGCAGCTGGGCCTCGCCCGCCCGCACGCTGATGTGATTGATTTTCAGGCAATGCAGCCCGCAATGTGTCGTCATGAAGCTTCCTCCTGTGCGGCGCGCAGCTGCGCCAGATTGGCGCGCATCGCCGTCAGCCATGCGTCCTTATCCTCGCGCCCGGTCACCCCGGTATCCAGCGTCAGCTTGTGGCTGGACGCACTCTTTTGCCCCAGATAATCGTAATCATCGGTGGAATACTGCGCGTCGTACAGCAGCCACAGCGGGCGATCCGCGCGGATCGCCTGTTCCGCCGCCGCCAGCGTCGCTGCCGAGACCGGTTCGTCCTCTCCCATCGGGATCTCTGCCACCACGCTCAGCCCCATATCCTGCGCCAGATACGCCAGCGATTCGTGGAAGATCACGCCATCCACCCGGGCGGCACCGTCGCTCAGCTGCTGCAGCTGCTCGCCCACCTCGTTCACCTCGCGCAGATAACGGTTCGTGTTGGCACGATACGCTGCCGCGTTGTCCGGATCAATCCGGCACAGCCCGTCGCACAGGTTCTGCACCTGCCGCGCGTAACGACTGGGACTGGTCCAGATATGCTCATTGTACAGCGCCTCCTGGTGTGCGCCCTCGTGCGTGTGGTCACTTTCCAACAGGTCGATCCCCTGCGCCATATCCACCACCGCCAGATCCGGCAGCGCCGCCAGCGCATCGTCCAAAAAGCTCTCCGCTCCGGCACCGCTCAGCAGCAGCACATCCGCTTTTTCCAGCGCTATTTGGTTATCGGGCGACAGCTGATAGTCGTGCAGACAGCCGGTTTGCGGTCCGGCGAGCGATTGCAGCGCGATGTCCTCCACCCCGTCGGTGACGTTCAATGCCGCCACATACACCGGATAAAAGGATGCCAGCACCTGCAGCCGCCCTTCCGGCTGGCGATGCGACACACCGGTAAAGGCGGTGATCGCCGCCGACGCCACCACGATGGCTGCCATCAGCAGCGCCACCGCTCCTATTTTTCGTTTGCTCATGCGATTCTCCTTACTCCAAGGCACAGCCGCCGACCGCGCTGTGCCGTTTCCGGTTCGTTTCCGTTTAGTATAGCATTTTTCGCCGCAAAAGAAAAGGGGCATCCGCACCCCCGCAAACGACAAAAAACGGTACAGCGCTTACGCGTTGTACCGTTTGATAAGCCCCACGCCCAGCGGGTGCGGTCCGGTGTGCACCGCAATGGTCGCCCCGATCTGGAACAGCGGGATATCGGTCACATGGCTGTATTTTTTCATATCCGCCACCAGCTTATCGCGGAATCTTTCCGCCTCCTGCCGGTCGTAGCCGAAGCCGACACACAGCGAATAATCGTCCGGCGATTCGCCGGCTTTTTCAAAATGGTTGCGAATTTGCGACACCAACTTTTCCATCGATTTTTCCCGGTTGCGGGTGATGCCGGTCGGGAAAATCTCGCCCTCTTTCAGCACGATCATGGGCTTCAGCTTGAGCGCCGTGGCGGCGCTGCCCGCCAGCTTGCCCACGCGGCCGCCGCTCAGCAGATAGTCCATACTGGCGATGGTGAAGAAAATGCGCGCGCTGGGGCGAATCAGCTTGACCAGCCGGATCGCTTTTTCAAACGATACCCCCGCGTCCCGCATCCGCACCAGTTCCAGCGTAAATAGCCCTTGCAGCACCGTGTTGACCATCGAGTTGATGACCGCGATCTTCGCGTCGGGATGATCCTCTTTCACCAGTTCGGCAGCATTGGTCGCCGAATTGTACGAGCCGCTGAATTTGGTGGTGATACATACGCACACCACCGGGATTCCCTGCTCGACATAGGGGGTAAACGCGTTGATATAATCCTGTACCGACGGCATGGAGGATTTAGGGAATACCCCCGGGTGATCCACCAGCTGCTGGTAAAACTCGCGCACCCCGATCTCTACGCCCTCTTTATAATATTGTCCCCCGTCGGGCGACACATAAAACGGCACCACATGGATATTGTTTTCGCGCACGACCTCCGGCGACAAGTCGCAGGAGCTGTCGCTGATAATTTGAAAAGGCACGGACATGACTCGACCTCCTTAGTTTTCCAAAACACTATTATATAGTAATCGATACCAGATGATTCGTCAAGCGAAATCTGCCGAATAAATTGTAAACTTTTTTCGATAACCCAAAAGGGACAGAGCCCTCTATTCCGTCACTTTCCGAAACGGCAGATATTCCATAAACTTCTCGACCGCCGGTGTCACATGCTTCCGGCTTTTCATCGCGAGTCCGATCGAACGGTAATACGGTTCCGCCAAAGGCCGGATTTCAATGCGGTACGGAACACGCTTCAGGATCAGATCCGGCAGGATGCTGATCCCCATGCCTTTTTCCACCATCGCCATAATCGCAAAATCTTCCCATGTGGTAAACCGGATGCGGGGGCGGACATGGTGGCGTTCCAGCAGATCCGACACTTCGGTTTTGCCCCCGTGTTCCAGCAGCAGAAAAAGCTGATCATTCAAGTCGTGGATAGACACCGTTTCTTTCTCCGCAAGAGGATGCCCCACCGGCAGAACAACCTTGTATTCGTCCTGTTCCAGCGGTATCGTATCCAACTCCGCCGCCGTTGGCAGCCGCAAAAAGCCGCAATCCACGCGCCCCTCGTCGATCCAATGTTCCACCTCATCGTAATCGCCCAAAAGCATTTCATATTCAATACCGGGATAATCGTTTTGCAGCTTTGAAAAAATGGGGGGCAGCCAGTTGATCGCCACACTGGAAAAGGTTCCGATGCGGACAATGCCAGTCTTTAAGCCCCTCATCCGATCGATCTGCCCTTCCAACTCGTTATACCCGTTCAACGCCTTGCGCAAAAACGGCAAAAGCTGTTCTCCCGCGGATGTCAGCCGCACGCCGCTTTTGCTCCGCTCCAGCAAGGTCATACCCCATTCCCTTTCCAGATCGGCAATCATTTTGCTGACGGTAGATTGGGCATAGTGAAGCTCTTCCGCCGCTTTGGTAAAGCTGCCTTTCTCAACGGTTGTTACCAACGCCAGATATTTTTGCAAGGGATTTTCCATTATCCACCCATTCCATTCTTCGATATGTTGTATCGATAACATTCTCTTTTCGTATTATACCGCAGGGTATATACTATTGCAATAACCCATCAAGGAGACATGACCATGACATTCAAAACATCGGATATGGATATGCTCCACGGTCCGCTACTCAAAAAGCTGCTGCTGTTTACGCTCCCCATTGCACTCAGCAGTATTCTTCAGCAGCTGTTCAACGCCGCCGACACCGCTGTCGTCGGTTATTTCGGGAACAAAGAGGCGCTCGCGGCGGTCGGAACCAATACGGAAATCATCGCGCTGATCGTGACGGTATCCTCCGGGCTGTCCATCGGGGTGAATATTCTGGTCGCCCGTCTGATCGGCAAAAACCGTACCGCGGATATCCCATCCGCCATCAAAACAACGGTGCGGCTGTCCATCATACTCGGTGTGTTGGGAATGGCTTTGGGCCAGTTCATCGCCGCACCGCTGTTGCGATTGATCCGGACACCGGACCATATTTTCCGAGAGGCCGTCCTCTATTTACGCGTGTATATGCTCGGTTACCCGTTTTTGTTGCTTTATGATTTTGGGTCCGCCGTTCTTCGTGCCCGTGGCGACAGTCGATACCCTTTTTTGGTGTTGGCGTTTTCCGGTGTTGCCAATGTGGGGCTTAATCTGTTTTTGGTCATGGTGTTCCGCATGGGGGTGGCGGGCGTCGCCATCGCCACCGGGATATCCAACATACTGTCGGCACTAATCGTTTTGCACCGCCTATCCAAAGAACATCGGCTGTATCCAAAATCCTCCCCGGCGCGTTTCTCTCTGCGGCATACGGGAGAAATATTGAAAACCGGCATCCCCTCGGCGGTGCAGGGAGCGGTGTTCTGTTTCGCCAATATTTTTGTGCAGGCATCGGTCAACCGCTTCGGAGAAACGGCGATTGCAGGAAGCACCGTTGCCATGAACTTTGAATATTTTACCTACTATGTGATCACGGCTTTCGGTCAAACGGCCACGACCTTTACCGGGCAAAACCATGCCGCCGGTCAAAAAGACCGGTGTCGAAGCATTCTTTGGCTGTGCCTGTTGCTGTCCACCGTTTGCAGCTCTGTTCCGATTTTCACCATTGTTCTGTTTCGAAACACTTTCTCCGGTTTCTTTACCCCCGATCCGGCGGTCATCGACAGCGCTGCCGTGCGCATCCTGTGTATTCTTCTTTTTGAACCGATCTGCAACCTGTACGAAATTCCGGCGGGCGTGCTTCGCGGCAGCGGCCACGCGCTGTATCCGGCTGTCAGCACTATGATCGGCACCTGCGCCTTCCGGATCATCTGGATTTGCACCGTGTTTCGGGAAAATCCAACGCTTCCCATGCTGTATCATGCGTTTCCACTTTCCTGGGTTGCCACCATCTTGCTGGTCATCAGCGGATTTTTTGTCATCCAATATACCGAAAAGCGCAGACAAAAAACGCGATAACGACAAAAAGGACCGAAGCCAACCGGCTTCGGTCCTTTTGAAATGCTTCTTTCGAAAAATCAGCGTTTGGAGAACTGGGGCGCACGACGGGCGGCTTTGAGGCCGTATTTCTTACGCTCTTTCATTCTCGGGTCACGGGTCAGGAAGCCCGCTTTTTTCAGCTGCGGACGCAGCTCGTCGCTGTTGTACTGCAGCAGCGCACGAGAGATGCCGTGACGGATAGCACCGGCCTGACCGGTCACACCGCCGCCGGCAACGCGGCATTCGATATCGAATTTATCCGCCGTACCGGTCAGCTCCAGAGGCTGACGAACGATCAGCTTCAGGGTCTCCAGACCGAAGTAATCGTCAATATCGCGGCCGTTGATCGTCACTTTACCGCTGCCGGCGTACAGACGCACGCGCGCAACCGATTTTTTACGACGGCCGGTTCCATAAAAATAAGGTCTCGTATTGTAATCCATCAAGAACAGCCTCCTTCCTTACAGTTCAAACGTCTCGGGTTTCTGCGCAGCGTGCTCATGCTGAGCGCCGGCATACACACGCAGACGAGTGCAGGCAGCACGACCGATCGTGTTGTTGGGGATCATGCCGTTGACCGCCAGGCTCATAGCCTTTTCGGGACGCTGGGCCATCAGGGTCTTGTATTTAACTTCTTTCAGACCGCCGATCCAGCCGGAATGATGGTACCAAACTTTTTGTTCCAGTTTGTTGCCCGTCAGAACCGCTTTGGCGCAGTTGATGATGATAACATGATCGCCGCAATCCACATGGGGGGTGTACTCGGGCTTGTGCTTACCTCTCAGCAGCACAGCCGCCTGAGCCGCAACCCGGCCAAGGGGCTTACCGGCGGCATCAATGACATACCATTTGCGGTCGACCTGACCAGCTTTAGCCATGTAAGTGGACATCACAAATACCTCCTGTTTCTAGTCCTTTTTTTAACGCTGTTAGATGATACCACATCCCCCACGGGTTGTCAACAGCCTTTTTCCGGATTTTTTAATTTACATCCGGTATTCTCTTGTTTTCTCTCTCGTTTTCTCGTTTTTACTCGTTTTCTCGTTTGCCGTTCTCGTTTTGCCAAATTTTGTTTCACGGCACAAAAACAGCCGTGACGATTGCTCATCACGGCTGTTATCGCTATGCTTTATGCGGCGTGGCTTACGCTTTGCCGGCGCTGCCCAGAACCGTCTCCACCTTGTGTTTCACAACAGCGGTGATGTTCTCGCGGCCCTCGCCCAGATACTGGCGGGGATCGAAATGGGTCGGATTTTCCGCCAGGTGCTTGCGCACGCCCGCGGTCATCGCCAAACGCAGATCCGAGTCCACATTGATTTTGCAAACCGCCATGGAAGCGGCTTTGCGCAGCATATCCTCCGGAATACCGATCGCATCCGCCATCTGGCCGCCGAACTTGTTCACCGTCGCGACATACTCGGGCATCACGGACGACGCACCGTGCAGCACGATCGGGAAGCCGGGCAGGCGATCCATCACTTCCTGCAGAATGTCAAACCGCAGCTGGGGTTTCTGGCCGGGTTTGAATTTGAACGCGCCGTGGCTGGTGCCGATGGCGATCGCCAGCGAATCCACGCCGGTGCGGGTCACGAAATCCTGCACCTGATCGGGATCGGTGTAGTTGGCTTTATCGGATTCCACGCTGACTTCGTCTTCCACGCCGGCCAGCTGACCCAGCTCACCTTCGACGGTGACGCCGCGCGCGTGGGCATAATCCACCACTTTCTTGGTCACAGCGACATTCTCTTCATAATCGAGGTGCGAACCGTCGATCATCACCGAGGTAAAGCCGCCGTCGATGCAATCTTTGCACAGCTCAAAGCTGGAGCCGTGGTCCAGATGCAGAACGATGGGCAGACCGGTTTCTTCGACCGCCGCCTGCACCATGTTGTACAGATACTGATGATGCGCGTATTTGCGAGCCGAACCGGACACCTGCAGAATCACCGGAGAATTCAGCTCTTTGCAGGCTTCGACAATACCCTGCATGATCTCCATATTGTTCACGTTGAACGCGCCGATGGCATAACCGCCTTCATAGGCTTTTTTGAACATATCCTTTGTGTTTACGAGTGGCATAACGATACCTCCTAAAAAATATGGATCTACGCGATTACTGTTATTATACACGATTTTTTCGTCGGCGTAAAGAGAAAAGCAAAAAAACTTTCCGGCACCACGCTTTCGGGTCATTTTCACCCTTTGCGGCGCGGGGCGGGTGTGGTATACTGGGCGATGAAAGGAGCGATGTTCCATGCACGACAGTCTTGTGACCATTCCGGTAAGCGAGGTGTTTGAACCGCGCGAGGGCTGCCCGCTGTGCCGTCTGCGCGACACGCTGGAGCAGCGGGTGGTGGAATATATCACCGGCGCGGCAATGATGGAGCCAGATATTCGGATACAAACCAACAAACAGGGCTTTTGTCACCACCATTTTGAGCAGATGCTGAAGCAGCGCAACCGGCTGAGCGTGGCGCTGATGCTGGAAAGCCATTTGAACGAGCTGGACAAGCAGGTATTTGCCGGGCTGCCGATCATCGGCAAAAGCGGCGTGAACCAGGGGCGCTCCGCCGGGCAAGCCGCCGACAGCTGCTTTGTGTGCGAGCAGGTAGAGCAAACCATGAACAAAATGCTGGGAACGGTCTGCCGCCTGTGGGACGAGCGGCGGGAGTTCCGCGACCTGTTTTTCGAGCAGGAGGCGTTGTGCCTGCCCCATTTTGCCGCGTTGGTGCAAGCTTCCGCGCGGATGGACAAGAAGCGGCAGGCGGCGTTCGCCGAAGCCGCGTCGGCGCTTTGCCGCCGGTATCTCACCACGCTGCGCGAGGATGTGTCGCATTTTTGCAAAATGTACGACTATCGCAACACCGGCGAAGAGGCAGATTGGGGCAACTCCAAGGATTCGATCGAACGCGCCGTTTGGTGGTTGACCTCGCGCGAGCTATCCTAACCACCACGGTAAAGGATACTAAACCGTCAGTATCGGAAAAGCGGTGAAAAAACGGGTCGAAAATGGGTTTTCACACTTTCAACCGGCGTTTTTTCACCGAAAACAGGCGGGTTATTCACATTTTCCACCGAGTTTTCCACCAAGCCGGGGGAAAAGTGAAATTTACAGAGAGTATATTTTCCGTTTTCGCTTCCCCTTTTTGGGCGAAAAACGGCATAAGCCACGCCCAAACCGGGCACACTGCCTCTGTACAATCCAACAAAGGAGCGGATGGCAGGATGATCAAGGGAATTAACCGGCAAATGATTGAAGTGACCGACACCGGAAGCGATTATTTTGAACGGGCGCTGTTGGTGGTGCGTCCCGCTTGCAGCGCATGCGAGGATGAGCGGCTGCGCGAAGAGGCGCGCCGCTTGATGCAGCAGGCCAGCGGCACCGGCGGGATGCGGTTGATGCGCCGCCGCAATCGGACGCGGCGTCTGCTGTTTGGTGCCGGCAGCGGGCTTGTCGGGCTGTTTATCGGTATGCTCGCCGCCGGATGCCTGCAATAAACCTCACAGACGAAAAGCGGAGCGACCCTGTTGGTCGCTCCGCTTTTTGATGCAAAAAATTATCGACAAGCCAATGGCGCGCTAAGCCTTCCCCTCGAGGTAATTCCCCCGCGTGCGGGGGAATTGTCGGCGCAGCCGACAAAAGGGGCCCGTCTTCGGGAGAAAAAGGTGCTGAGCGAAGCGAAGCGGATGAGGTGTCAGAAAACCAATAAGATTTTAGCAATATAATAGTTGCACACATTTGTAGTATTGCGGGAAACCAATAGCATAACTTTAATCCGTCACTTTTCCACCTCATCCACCGCCGTTCGGCGGTCCCCCTTCCCCTCGGAGGGGAAGGCTTGTGAAATCTCTACGCTCATCAAACTGTCTATGCTATTTGGCGGCGGGTGCCAGCCTCCCTCTGACGAGGGAGGTGGATTTTTGCGCAGCAAAAAGACGGAGGGAGAGAAAAAACACCGCCCACTTTGGGTGTTGCAAAAACTCTGTCTCTCCCTCAGTCTCGCTGTCGCTCGACAGCTCCCTCGTCAGAGGGAGCCGGATGGGATTTCTACAACGAGGGCACTCACCCTGTCATTCTGAGCGGAGCGAAGAATCCTTTTGCCGCAAGCGTCGGCAAGGTACAAGGGCAAACACGGAAATATACATACGACAAAAACCCCCGACACAAAGAATGTCTTTGTGTCGGGGGTTCTCTTTATCTATCGAGCGCTATCAGCTCAATTTGCCGTTTTTGTCGCAGGCCAGCACAACTTTACAATCTCTGGTATCTGTCGTAATCAAACCCAACAACTTCTTTTTGAATGTGCCGGTACCGATTGCCTGATTGCCGGATTTTTTGGAGGCTTTTTCAGCAACCGTCCAATCGCTATGTTTAATGCTGGTGCTACAGGATGATGCGGTGCAGGTCGCGCTGACACCCGTGTTCACGGAAAAAGTGCCCTTTTCCGTGAACGACCACAGTGCATTGCCATCGGAATCCTTAGCCGTATAGGTTTTGCTGCCGCTTTTGCTGGTGGTTGCCCGCGTCACCGCCGGGAGCTCGCGCACCACGATCTCGATATAGGAGCCGTCCTCCTGATACTCCGTCGTTTCGCTGACTACAACGCCTTCGTCCTCCTGCGTTTCCGCCAAAACCGCCGCGGGTACCGACACCATCAGCACCGTCATGCACAGCATCGCCAAAATCTTTTTCATTGTCATATTGCCCCTCTCTCACTCATAAAAATGTGCTACTTCCTCTTGCGTATACCCATCCTGATAAACAATCGTTACTTCACCGGTATCCGGTGTGTTAGCTGATCGATTCAACAACATTGCCGCACCCAATGCACCGAGCGCCACTGCCGCTATGGCTGCTACGATGATTACGCCGATCCGGATCGCTTTTGCACGGAAAAGCCGCTTGCGCACAAATTCGTCATCCAGCGTGGATATGTAATCGTTTGCGATCGTCTCCGGTTTGCCGAAGTGGTCGCAAAGCTCCGCCAGTGTTGCATCCGGATGCTCCTGCTGATATTCCTCTACACTTCCTTTCAATGGTTCCAGAAACACTGCTTTTTCACGGCGCGTTCCCACGATCCGCTTTCTGATCCGTCTGCAATAGATTTTGCCCGCCCGACTCATTCCGTTATCCCTCCTTCCGGGTATACTGTAAAACATGAAGAATGCCTTGACTGAGAGCGTCGTATTCCCGCCGAATCTCCTGCAAATATTCTTTCCCCGCCGGTTCCAAATGGTAGTAGACGCGCGTGCGGCGCACCCCCACCTTTTCCTTTCGGTCAGAGATCAGGCCTTTTCCCAAAAGACGGTACAGCGTGGGGTAAAGCGAGCCTTCTTTGACAATAAACAAGCCTTCGCTGCGCTCTTCCAATGTCTGGCAGAGCTGGTACCCGTACATATCGCTCTCGTTGAGCAAGGTCAGGAGCATGAGTTCAATGGTTCCCCTTTTGAGGTTATCACTAACGCTCACAGTCTCACCTCTTTCTTCCATTTAATTATACTTTCGTATTATTTTGCCGTCAATACTATTTGTCGCAAAATATTGTTGACAAAATAATTTTGTTGTTGTATAGTAGTGACAGACGGCGGGACGACGCGAATACCCGCCGTGTGCAGATTCTCCCCAAGGACTGCGCAGCATCATATGCTCCTTTTTTTAGCGAGCAACTCCATTGACTGATAACACCCAAAGGCCTCCCGTTTTTCTGGCGGGAGGCCTTTGGGCAATTTTGTGTCCAAATTGTTAACTTTGCAAAAGTTGCCGTGCAAGGTATCCCAACTAAAAAATTGTAGAATCCCCGCAAGGAGAACAAAAGCCTTCCCCTCCAAGGGGAAGGTGCTGAGCGCAGCGAAGCGGATGAGGTGTGAGAGAACCAATAAGATTTTAGCAATATAATAGTTGCGCACATTTGTAGTATTGCGGAAAACCAATAGCATACTTTAATCCGCCGCTTTTCCACCTCATCCACCGCCGTTCGGCGGTCCCCCTTCCCCTCCAAGGGGAAGG
>ERZ773139.2212-NODE-2212-length-20145-cov-4.475112_pt1 | contig 20145 bp, 11 predicted proteins | sample MGYA00580854_ERZ773139 | MGnify/ENA primary metagenome ERZ773139 (study PRJEB29015, sample SAMEA2737809) | human gut metagenome | biome: human gut; feature: human-associated habitat; material: faeces | place: China | collected 2012 ...
AGCATACTGTTGAAACGTTTCATTATTGATAAATGAGTTTCCAAACACGCTCTAAATCATTACGTAGTAGAGCATCCTCTTGATCAAGCTGCATATTTGTAATTTGAGTAAAGGTATTTGCGTAGCCATAGTTTTGAATATATAATTGGGGGTTGATAGATATAGATAGAGAATTTTCTATTAACGTTGAAGCATAAAGAGAGGCATAGCCTCCACCGGAGGAGCTAAAGAATATTATGTTTTCATAACGTACTTTACATCTATCACAAACTTTTTTTATAATTTTTAGACTATCTATAATATAGCTTCTTTGTTTCGACCCATAGTAAAATCCTATCTGTAAATTATCATAGTCATAATACATGGGATCTTCTATACCTAAATAACTTCCATCGAAGAGAGGGGAATATGACCATCTAGGAAAGCCAGGAAGCCTATTCCCCCGGGCTCCATCATAGATGACATACAGATTCTTGCCAGGTTTATAATGAAATATGCACTCAAAATGAGCCTTATCTATGTCAATACTAAAACGCCCATCTGCTAATTTGTTATCTATATCATCTAATCTTGTATAATGATGTGTTTTTGTAAAAAGACTCTTAGCACTAAGGCATTTTTGCCGCTGTACTTGTATTGTTTTTTCAGCTTTTGAGGGAACAGTAATATCTAAGTTTTTCAAAATACGCAGTGATGTTGTGATTTCTTTCATAATAGATCCTAGAATTATATTTTGATATTTACTTATCAATGATAAGTCATTTGAATCAGAAAGCAATCCTGGCTAATTCTCCTTAGCTAAGACAGTCCCTTTATTTATTCCTCTTTCTTAACGGCTTACTATATTTTACGATATAGTTATCTCTCATCGCGCGATTCAGAATGATAAAAATAAATCTGGCTGGGCTCAAAATTATTTTTTATTATATCTACTATACTAGTATCTCTATTGTTATAAAAATTTTTATAATCGATATAACGAAAAACAAATAGTGCTGGAGCCTCGTTCATATTTTTATTTAGAATAATCCTATATTTTTTTTCTTGAGTAAAAATATTTGTTATGCTAAATAATAAATTATTTGATATCAAATAGTCGTAATTAATACATACGATTATAGTATGATGTTGGCTATAAACTACTGGCTTCAGTGAAACTCTTAATGCATGCATAAGACTAGTTGTATTATCAAAACAAATGAGATTCATATCTGGTAGTATAGACGCTTGTGCTATCTTTTCTGGAGTTCCGTCGGTTGAGCCTAAATCTGCAATGGTCACTGTATATGTATATTCCCCAAGTTGTTGTAATCCAATAGATTTTACCATGTTATCTACTCTCTCTCCAGCATTTTTTCCGTAAAGAATAATATGATAATGAATATAATTGTTATTTCTTGTATCAAGGCTATAGTGAAGATTACGCAGGTCAGATATGTTTCTTCTCGTAATAATAGGCATCCTTATCGGAACCGCTGCAGTTGTATTAAGTTCGAGATCAGCATATCTCAGTGTAATATAGTCATATAAAGATGAAATTTGTTTCTCCATGCGATGTCGAACATGTTTTTTTAAAAAAGGAAGTAAATTTTCTTTGTATGTGTTAAAATATAATGAGGGATTTTGTATAGTTTGTATGTAGATAGAGTCTTCAGTATGCCTCTGGGCTTGTTGAAGCCATCCATCAGTTCGAGGTACACTAAAGAGGGGGATATTTTTTTTCATAGCTTCTTTTGCAAAATAGATATCACACAGTCCTTTGGACTTAAAATCATTCAAAGAAATATTAAGTAGAGAACTATGCCATGCTGTTGTTCCTGTACCAAGGAGATCAACAAAATGACCATGTGCTTTTTTAGTAAATGAATAGACACAACGATTTCTTATATCGGTAAAGTTTATATCTGTAAATATTACACCATGCACGCCAACCACGCATAGACGATTAAACATTTCAATATAGTGTATCAATTTTTCGGTATAATCTTTTGGGTAAACAATATCGTCGTCTAATGTAAAAATATATGCATTATCGATTTTATCTATTGCATAAAATTTACCGTTATCCCGCAAGTCTCCATTTGCATCGTTACCGAGAATAACCTTTATTTTTGGATGAATGGCAAATTCTGGGACATTATCATAATTGTTGAGATATAGAATAAGCTGGTCAAGCTGGGGTACAATCGTTGCGAGGGTTTTCTGCAAAACTTCTTTTCTTGGTGGGAAACTCGCCATTGTTCCAATTTTACGCTGCATCAACGCGGGAGATGCATTCTGATCATTTTTATAAAGGTCAAATGGCCTTTTAAAGAGTGGCCATGTGATATATTCTTTTTTTTCTTTTAATGTATCGTGCCAATCAGAAAAATTTTCTACATATTTAATTCTACTTTTATTTAATTGTAATTTTACTCCACCATCGGAGTCGACAGCAAATGCTGATGAATTTTGTGATGTTGTTAATGAATTTTTTCTAGTTCTCAAAGCATATAGAATGTCTTCGAGATAGGCAATTGCGTCTCCTCCAAATATCTTTTTGAGCCTACATCTGAACTCGGAATCTCCGCCATAGCGAACAGAATCATACCATCCCATCGAGTGAATAATTTCTTTTTTCCATAAAAGCGTATTTTCACCGTATTTAGGATCGGCAAGAGTTCTACTAAGCGCTGTATTCCACTTTTGAAGGCGGCATTGGCATGCAATTTTAGTAGGATACTTTTTCAAAAAATTTAATTGTCGTAAAATCATCTCAGGGTGCATTATATCATCGCTATCATGTATGATGATATAATCACCATTTGCATATGATACACCAATATTTCGTGCATAATAGCATCCAAAGTTGCGTAAAAGAGGAATGATACGAACATTATTTAATTCTTTTGCAACGCTATGGGCTATATCAACAGAGTTATCTGTTGAACCATCATCAACAACAATAAGCTCAATATTAACGCCCTGTTGTGAAAGAGCAGAATTCATAGCTCTAAAAATGTATTCGGCATTATTATATGATGGCATAATAATTGATACTAACTCATTATGAATAATATCTCCTTTATACAAATTCATGTGGTATGCATATTCATGTTCAAGGTATTGAAAAATATAATCGCTTTGCATGATTATCTCCTAGTAAAAGTACTGTTATGAAGAGTTACAGTCAAAATTAAATTATCAAATTTCTCTAACTCATCCATAGATGAACTAAAATATATGTTGTCTTTTGTTGTAGTATGAGAGTTTATATATTGATCGATAACAATAGTTTTACACCCTATATTTGTTACAGAATTAACTATCAGTTGTGCCGGACTATTCCGCAAATCATCTGTTCCTGGCTTATATCCGAGCCCACCTATAATCCCCACGGTAATATCTTCAATACGCTTTTGAGGATGTCTTCGCAGGTATGCATCAATAGTCTGTTTAATTTTTTCCACTACCCACAGCGGTTTACTGTCATTAACTTCACGGGAAGTCTTGATAAGCCGGGCTTCCTCCGGTGCGCTGTCCACAATGAACCACGGGTCTACCGGAATGCAGTGTCCGCCCACGCCGCAGCCCGGTTGCAGGATGTTGACGCGGGGGTGATGGTTGGCAAGGCGAATCAGCTCCTCCACGTCAATGTCCAGTTTGTCGCAGATCATGGAAAGCTCGTTGGCATAGGCGATATTCACATCCCGAAAGCTGTTTTCCGCCAGCTTGCAAAGTTCCGCGGTGCGCACGCTGGTAATATGGATTTCCCCCTCCACAAAAAGGCGGTAAAGGGCGGCGGCCATATCCGAAGCCGTACGCGTCAGTCCCCCTACGATGCGATCATTGTGGATAAGTTCTTCCAGCATCTTGCCGGGCAGGATACGCTCCGGGCAGTAGGCGATCTGCACGTCTGCCTCGTCGCCCGCCTGCTGCGGGAAGGAAAGGTCGGGCCGGGCTTCGGCCAGCCATTGGGCCATCTGCTCCGTAGTGCCCACCGGTGAGGTGGATTCCAGGATGATCAGGTTGCCGGTACGCAGGACAGGGGCCAGGGAAAGAGCCGCACTGCGCACATAGCTGATATCCGGCTTATGGTCGTCAGTGATGGGTGTGGGGACGGCGATAATGAAGGCATCCGCCGCTTCCGGCTTTGTCACGGCCCGCAAGGCGTTGCCGGAGACCTGGGCAAGCAGTTCGGCCAGGCCCGGTTCCAGCGTCTTCACGTTGCCGTTTGTGATCGACTCGACCACATCTTTATTCACATCCACGCCAACCACATTGCCCATGCGGGACGCCAGTACTGCCGCCGTTGGCAGGCCGATATAGCCAAGGCCGATAAGAGAAATTGTAGAAAAATGCATGATCAATGTACCATTTTTAAAATGCGGGTTATGCGTTGGGCGGCCTTGCCGTCACCGTAGGGGCTTTGCGCGGCAGCCATGCGGCTGCAGGTCGTAGGGTCGTCCAGCAGCCGGTTGACCTCGTACAGGATATGCTCCCTGTCCGGGCCTACCAGCAAAGCTGTGCCAGCCGCGACGGCTTCAGGGCGTTCCGTGCTGGTTCGTGTGACAAGCACCGGCTTGCCCAGGGCCGGGGCTTCTTCCTGTATACCGCCGGAGTCGGTCAGCACCAGCGCGCAGCGCATGAGCAAATAGACAAAGGCCGGATAATCCAGCGGCTCCAGCAGAAAAACGTGGGGAAGGTGCGCCAGCAGCCGCCGTACCGGCTCCTGCACATGGGGATTGCAGTGTACAGGGTAAACGATCTGCACGTCATCGCGACGCGCTACGGCAGCAATGGCCTGGCAGATGGACTCGATGCCGTTACCGAAATTTTCCCGGCGGTGCCCGGTGACCAGCACCAGCGCTTTGTCTCTATCAAGGAAAGAGAAGCGCTTTTCCATCTGCGTACGCAGCGTATCATTTTGGCACAGGCGCTGTTTCATGGACAAAAGCGCATCGATCACCGTATTGCCCGTCACATGGATGCTCGCCGGCCTGATACCTTCATGCAGCAGGTTGTCGCGCGCTTGTGGCGTAGGGGCAAAATGCACATCCGCCAGGGCTCCTGTGAGGCGACGGTTCATTTCCTCCGGCCAGGGGGCGTATTTGTCCCCTGTACGCAGCCCCGCTTCCACATGACCTATGGGCAGGCGTGCGTAGTAGGCGGCCAGAGCCGTGCCCAGGGTAGTGGTGGTATCCCCGTGCACCAGCACCATATCCGGCCGCCAGCGGGCAAAGACGCCGGCCATGCCGTGCAGTACGTTTTCCGTCAGCGCCTCAAGGCTCTGGTCAGCCCGCATCAGATCAAGGTCAAAATCCGGCCGGATGGCGAACATATCCAGTACCTGATCCAGCATCTGCCTGTGCTGGGCGGTGACGCAGACCTTGGCGTCAAAATAGGGATCGTGGGCAAGCGCGTGGACCACGGGAGCCATTTTGATGGCTTCGGGACGGGTACCGAATACGCTCAGGATCTTCATTGCCTTTTCTCGCAGATAGTTGGGTCGCGCTACTTGCTGGCCGACGCCCCCATGACGACACGCATCACCTGAGACAGGACGGGCTTGTCAGACTCGAAACGCGTGAGCAGGGTTTGCAGCATGTGTGCTGTCTGCACGGCAAGGGCGTCGGATTCCATTTTTTGTGCATCCATCTTGCGTTGCAGCGCAGCTTGCGCATCACGCGCCCGAGCGGCCTCTTGCCGCGCCTGATCCGCCGTTTTTTTCAGCTCGGTCAACTGGCTGTTGAGACGCGCCAGTTCCTGGTTATGTCCCTCACGCTGTTTGCTAAGCTGGGCGGCGGCGTCAGTCTGCTGCTTTTTAATTTCTTCTTTTTGCGTATGGAGTTGCGCGGCAAGGGCTTCCTGCTGCTTTTTGCTCTCCTCGGCAGTTTGTTTGAGCTTTGCCATGGTCGCTTGCAGCTGCATGGCTTCGGTCCGGGAGGCTTCCGTTGCTTTCTGGGCCTGCCGGGCGCGCTCCCGTTTTGCTTCCTGCCGAAGGCGCGCAGCCTGTCGCTCTTCCGAATCACTCATGCTGATATCGGCAGGCAGCATGTCCAGCAGGGCTTCGGCGTTGATGGCGTCATCAGCCTCATGCAGGCGGAAGGCCAGCCATTTGAGCCGATAGGGCTGCGGGTCCGTTTCCCAGGCCAGGCGCGCAAGATCGGCGGCCTGACGGGCATCGGTCAGCATCACCTGCCGGGCCAGCGCCGTGTAGGCATTGGCCCGCATCACAGGGGAAAGGAAGACGGAGTCCAGCAGTTTTTCCACAGCTTCGCTACCACCGGCGGCATGGGCGTCCAGCACCTTCTGGAAGCTCTTGCCCCCCAGCGCGGCCGGGGGCACGGTCTGGTCCAGTGCCTTCCACATCTGGCGCAGCTTGAGAGGCAAAGCGATAAAAGCGCCGGCGGAGCTGACCCCCTTGATGAGCATTTCGCCCAGGCGGGCGGCGAGGCTGTTCGTGCTTTCCACCTGCAGGGCCGCCTGCTGCTGCGCCACCAGGGCGCGCAGTTTCAGATTTTCCGCTAGGGCTTCCCCGGCCTGGGGCGGGATGACCACAACAGTGCCACCAGCATCCGCGTTGCTGCCTTTACGCTGCTCGCAGTCCTTGAGTTTGTGGTAGTATTTTTCCAGCTCTTCCTGGACCACATGCAGCTGCTCAAACAACAGCTCGTTTTCTTCCGCCAGCTCTTTGATGCGGGCGTCCTTGGCGTCAGCGCCTTGCGGTGTTGCCTGTGTAGCCATGGCCTTCCTCCTTTAGTCCACATGATCCAGAATGACGGCTTTCAAAAGATTCACGATACCGAGCACAAGCAGCGTAATGCACAGGGTCGCGACCACGCCATAAATGCGGCGCGGCTGCCAGGCGTATTCCGCCAGCACGGGCAGCTGCAGCACGGAGACCTGTTTCAGGGCGCGGGCGGCGTCCATCCTGCCTTTTTCCAGTGCCACGAGCGACGTCTTGTAAAGATCCTGCTTGAAGTTCAGGTCCAGCTGTAACAACTGTTCCTCTTCCATAAGCGAGTTGAGCGGTCTGCCGCTCGTGGAAGCCAGCTTGGCCTGCTCCTGCATGATCTGCCGTTCCACGGCGGCAAGGGATTGTTGCAGGGATTTCCGGGTCGGATGGTTGCGATCCAGATTGCGGGGCAGGGAAGCCAGCTGGGTCTGCAGCTCGGTACGTTGCCCTTCCAGTTTGCCGATGATGGTATGGATGCTCTCCACTGTGGCCTTGGGGGAAACAAGGCCCTTCTGATTCTGGAAATCCAGCAAAGCCTTGCTGGCCTGCAACACCTGGGCGTGCGCCATCTCTACCTGTTTTTCCAGGAACTCCACTTGCGTCCTGGCCAGGGCGTGGCTCATCTCATTCATGAAGCGCTCGCCTTCGCTGACCAGCATGTCGGCAATGGCCTTGGCCGTCCCGGCATCATAGGCCTGGGCGCTGATGCGCAGGACTCCCGCATAGTCATCGTATTCTACGGAAACGCGCGAGAGGTAGTGCCGATGGAACCATTCGATGGCGGCGTCCTTGAACCAGAGGCGTGAGGCAAAGTCCCAGCGCGAGTCGCTGTAGTGGGAGCGCAGGTCCAGGGCCGCATCCAGTTTGTTGAGCATGTCGACAGAGAGCAGATGTTCACGCAGCAGCAGCTGGTCCGAACTGTTGGCCTTGCCGATACTACCCAGCATGGTCGCCAGGTCAAAACTGGGGGCGGAAATCTGTTCCGTATTCTGGACGATGACGATACCTTCCGACACATAGCGGTCAGAAGAAAACAGCCAGAAGCACGTGGTCAGCAGGCTCAGAAGCAGGATAAAACGCACCAGCCAGCGGAAGATCACGTTTACACGCAGCGTACTTTGCCCCCCCTGTTCCATTGCTTGGGGGAGAGACGTCATATTGGTATTCCCTGTCATTTTAATAACTTTCTTTGTAGGCAAGAAGGGCATCATCCAGCTTGTCGAACCAGGTCGCCTTGCCGTCCTTGAGCAGGATGCCGGATTCGCAGAAGGCTCTCAGGGTAGCATCATTATGAGCCACCATGATGATGCTGGCCTTATACGCCAGGTTTTGAAAGGCCTGCTGAGCTTTTTTGCGGAAGGCCGCGTCACCGGCGGCCGTGACTTCGTCAGAAATGTACACATCAAAGTCAAAAGCCAGGGAAAGCGCGAACTGCAGCCGGGAGCGCATACCGGAAGAGTAGGTCTGTATGGGCTCGTCAAATGCCTTGCCCAGTTCGGCGAACTCTTCGATACGCGCGATGCGTTCAGGCAGTTCATTCTGGAAACCGTGGATACGGCAGACGAATTTGGCGTTCTGGCGGCCGGTGAGCGTGCCTTCCAGACCACCGTTGGCCATGGGCCAGGAAACACGGCAGTAACGGCGCACCCGACCCCGGGTAGGGTAGTCGGCTCCGCCGATGATGCGCAGCAGAGTCGATTTGCCCGCGCCGTTGACGCCCACCAATCCGACACTGCGCCCTGTGGGAATGACCATATTCACCCCGCGCAATACCCAGTCACCCACGCCACGTCGCGTGGTATAGCGCTTGTGTACGTTCTCTATTCTGATCATTGCGTCACCAGCCGTGTCTCAAGTGCGCGATACAGCGTCAGCCCCAGAGCGATGCTGACTAGGACCCAGCCATACAGATAGCCGAAGCTGACATCTACCGTGTGGTAGTTTTTGAAAAAGCCCAGCCGTACCAGCTCCAGCCCATGCACCAGCGGATTCCAGAGCAGCCAGTCTCGATAGGGCAGAGGAATAAATGTCAGGGGCATGATGACGCCGGAAATGAGATACAGGGGCATCATCAAAATCTGAAAGATATGCCCGGAGTCCGGGACCAGGCGCATGCATACCGAGGTCACCAGTCCGTAACCCAGGCCAAACAGCCACAGACCTGCCAGGGCCAGCAAGGCCGTGAGCGGATCGTCCGGCAGTACATCAAGCCCCATCAGGGCCGCCGCCCCAAGGATGAACAGGGAGATGAAGAACATGGAAAAGGCTTCCACACTGGCCCGCACCAGAGCGACATCAAAGGGGCGCACCTGACGAAAGGCAAAAAAGGCCTTGTTGCAGTCCAGAGCGTGCAAGGTTTGTACGCCTGTACGACGGAACAGAAAAAACGACAGCATGCCCAGGATGATCCACATGGAGACGTCGATGCCGCCCATGCTGTTCCTGCGCATCATGCCCCAGACGGCACTCATGAAGCCGATGTGCATGGCCGGTTCCACGATTAGCCAGCCCCAGGCCGCGCGGCTGCCGAAAAAGCGGTCCAGGGCTTCGCGCAGAAAAAGCGCCTGCCAGACCGTGGCGGTATTGGTAAGAGGACCGTTCATCTTCTATTCCGCCACCTGCAGCTGGTAACGTCCCAGGTTGAGGGTCGGCGTCAGCACCATGCCCACCATGCGCAGGAATTTTTCGATTTCAGCGGAGGGCATGTTGGCCACATAAAGGACGTCCTTGTCCTGCATGGGGAAGTTCTGGGTGACGAAGAACGTACCGGGGTCATTGAAATTGACCTGATAAACGACCGGGATTTTTCCGTTGACGGCGGGCGTGCCCTCCACCAGGGATGCGTCTTCAAAACGGAAAATGAAGACCCCGCCGGGATCGGCACGATTGTCATTGAGGCCACCGGACCTGGCCAGGGCTTGGGCCAGGGAGATGCCCCGGGCCTCAAAGGGGACCTCTTGGTTGCGTCCTGTGGCCCCCAGCACGGAAATGGTCCAGGGCTGATACAGAGCCGTGAGGACGTCACCCGGTTGCAGGGGGATGTTCTGTTTGGGCTCGTGGACGATGGTATCCAGAGGCATGGTGGCCGAGACTCCCGCACGCGTCAGCTGCAAGGAGACCTTGGTGACAGGCTGGGTCACGCCACCTACACTGGCCAGAGCATCCAGCAGGCGTTCTCCCTTGGGGGTCAGGGGCATGTTGGCACTCTTGGCCACATCGCCGATAATGGCCACCTGGGATGTGGGGCTGCCGGACACGCGTACCATGACCTGCGGGTTGTTGGCCTTGCCTTGCAGACGGCTCGTGATCTCTTTTTCCACGGCCCGTACGGAACGGCCGGCGACCTTGATGCGTCCGGCAAAAGGAATGTTCACTGTGCCATCGTCCATGACCATCTGGGGCGGCAGAGCCTCGGCACTGGTGCTCAGCGTGCCTGTCTGGGAAGCTGTCAGGGCATTGCTGCCAAACAAAATACTGGGCGGCGTTTCCCACACGCTGATGACGATGGTATCACCGGGGCCGATGAGATATTCCCGGGGCCTGGCATCACCAAAGACATCCGAAAAGGCTTTGGAATTTTTTTCGGCGCTCAGTTTGCGCACGAGCGCATCATCGACTTGCTTTATCTGGATCCCTTCCAGACTTCTGGAGGACGACGCATGCTGTACCTGTATACGACTGGCACCGGAGTTGGGCATGATCGCACAACCACTGAGCACCATGGCCAGCAGGCAGCAAATCAGTCCGGAGATCATGGGATATTTGGAGGACATCAGAGAGTTCCTTTTAGCGGACCATACGCACCAACAAGCGGCAGACCTGTTCGATGTCGCACGCACTGTGCAGGGCAGATACGAAAAAGCGCAAGCGTGCCGCTTTTTCCTCTACCGCAGGATGGATGATGGGCTGTACATTGATGCCCTCTGCAAAAAGCTGATTGGACAGCGTAATGGCCTTGCGAGAGCTGCCCAGGATGATGGGGATGACGGCATAACCTTGAGCATTGCCTATGTTAAGGCCGGCTTTACGGGCCAGATCCAGAAAAAGCGCGCCGCGTTCCCCTAAGTGACGAACACGTTCAGGTTCCCGCAGCATGATCCGCAGGGCTGCCAGGGAGGCAGCCGCTAGTGGCGGGGCGATGCCGACGCTGTAGACAAAACCGGGCGCGGAACTTTTCAGGATATCGACCACGTCCCGGGAGGCGGCAATATAGCCGCCGCAGCCCGCAAGGGTCTTGCTCAACGTGCCCATCCAGATGTCCACATCGTTGCCGGAAAGTCTGTGATATTCCGCGCTGCCGCGTCCCGTCGGACCGAGAACGCCTAGCGCATGGGCCTCGTCCACCATGAGCAAAGCCCCATAGCGCTGCTTGATGTCCACAAGCACGGGCAGGTCGGGCAAATCCCCATCCATGCTATACAGGCCTTCAGCCACAATCAGGACCCGCCTGTACTGGCTGCGCAAGGAGGCAAGGAGCGCTTCGAGCGCCTTCAGGTCGTTATGGGGGAAGGACCGGCGGGTGGCGCCGGACAGTTTGATCCCCTCCAGCACACTGTTATGAATCAGGCTGTCATGCAGGATGAGGTCCCCAGGTTCAAACAGCGTACCGATAGTATTGACATTGGTAGCGTGACCACTGACAAAAACGACGCAATCGTCCACGCCGTAGATGGCGGCAAGCTCCTTTTCCAGTTCCCGCTGTATGGGGCGTTCGCCTGCGACTAGGCGACTAGCACCTACGGATGTGCCATAGCGCTCAATGGCTGCCGCGGCGGCCGCGTTCACTTCTGGATGACCGTTGAGGCCCAGATAGTTGTAGTGGGAAAAGTTCAGGTATTCTTTGCCCTCGATGCTGGTCACAGAGCCTCCGCGGCCTTCGTGTACCTTGAAGAAAGGATTGCCGATGCCGAAGCGCTGCGCAGCCGCAGTGAGCATGCGCAACTCCACCAGGGCGGGATGATTGGCAAAACTGGTCAGGGCCGGATCCACCGGTGGGCATGCATCTCCATGAGGGCGCTGCAGGGGAGAGCCCCCGCAGTTGTGGCGCTCTTTGCGTTGCAGGATGCTGCTGATGAGTTTGAGGGAAGAGCTCATGACTTGTGCTGCTCCCCGGAAGTCGCATCGTTCAGGATGCCGGCGGCTTCACTTTCACTGAGATCGACGGCATGTCGGCGCGCCAGATCAGCGAGCAGGGCCTCTTCGCTGATGTTCTCGTCGACATTTCCTGTCAGGCGGACAACGATGCGTTTGGCTATCTGCTCCACCGTGGGAGAGTCCTGAAGCATCATGGCAGGCAAGCGCACTCCTGTACGCTGCTCAAGGCCGACGGCGAGTTCAACTGCCATGAGCGAATCCAGTCCCATGGACTGCATCCCGCGATCCGTGGCGACCTGCTCTGCGGCAAGACCCAGTACCTGCGCGACTTCATCGATGATGAGACTGCGGACGATATCCAGCACTTCTGCGGGGGACTTTCCAGCCAGGAGCTGCTGGATATTGCCCGGAGTTTCCTGAAAGTAGTCTGCCCGGCTCTCGCCATGGCCTACAAAGACAAAACGGGGGCTGCTCCCCGGGAACATGCGCATGACTGTTGGCCAGTCCATATTGGCCAGGATATGCACCCCCTGTCCGTTCAGGATGGCATCCAGCGCGCGCATGGCTTCGGAGGTCGTCAGCGGAGCCTTCCCAATGTGTTGCGTCAGGCTTTTTTTCACGTTCTCATGCCGTGTGAGATACCCCACATCGCCTACAGGGCCCCAGGCGAGACAGAGTGCGGGCAGCCCCATGGCAAGGCGCAGGCGTGTCAAACCCTCAAGCCCGGCATTGGCAGCAACATAGTTCGCCTGGCCAGGGTTCCCCAGCGTCACGCTGATGGAAGAATACAGGATGAAATGCGTCAGGGGTATGTCGCATGTGGCTTCATGCAGGTTCCAGGCACCGCGCAATTTGGGACCGACAACCTTCGCCAAGCTTTCCTTATCCATGTTTGCCAGCAGCCTGTCGTCAAACACCGCAGCTGCGTGAACGATCCCGCCCAGAGGGGGCATGATTGCCGTCACTTGCTCTATCAGGGCACGTACTGCGGAAAGGTCCGTCACGTCGCAGGCTTCCGCCAGCACCGTGACTCCCTGCGCGCGGAATTCCTGCAGGATCGTTTCGGCTCCTGGTGTAGTACTGCCGCGGCGGCTCACCAGTACCAGATTTTTTATGCCGTGTTGCGCCAAGTGACGCGCTGTCGCCAGGCCAAAGCCGCCAAGGCCGCCCGTCACCAGCCAGGTACGGCTGGTATCCAACGCCACTGCGCCGGTTGATTGGGTATGGAGCGAAGGCAGATCTTCCAGATTGACGACGATCTTGCCAATATGCTGGGCTTGTTGCATGGCGCGGAAAGCGGCGACCGCCTGATCCGCCGGGAACGACCGGCAAGGCAGCGGAACCAAATTCCCCGCATGCAGCAGGCGCATGACCTCCTGGAAAAGCTGTGCTGCGATCCTGGGCTGCGCTGTGAGCAGCTGGTCAACATCGATAGAGAAATAACTGATATTTTCCTTGAACGGCCGCAGACCGATTCCGGTATTCTCTACAAAATCCCGTTTCCCCAGCTCCAGGAAACGACCGAAGGGCTTGAGCAGGCCGATACTCCTGCGCATGGCCTCACCGGCCAGCGAATTGAGTACGACATCTACGCCCCTGCCGTCAGTAGCGGTCCGTACGTCTTCGGCAAAGGAAAGGCTGCGGGAGTCGAAAATATGGTCCACGTCCATGAGCCGCAGGAAATCACGTTTTTCATCGCTGCCTGCTGTGGCGAAAATCGTTGCGCCCAAAAAGCGCGCAATCTGGATGGCCGCTATGCCTACGCCTCCGGCCGCGCCATGAATGAGGATGCTTTCACCGGGCTGGAGCCGCGCCAGATGCTTGAGCGCGTACCAGGCGGTAAAGAAGACCGTCGGAATGGTAGCAGCCGTTTCGAATGACCAGTCCGCGGGGACAGCTGTCACGGCATGTGCAGGTGTGGTCACATGGCTTGCAAAACAGTTGGAGGCAAAACCTGTCACTCGATCGCCGACACGCAGGTCGTTGACGTCTTTACCCACCCGGGTAATGACACCGGCAAATTCAAGACCGAGATAAGGACCGGCAAAACCGTTTTCCACAGCATCATCGGTCAGCAGACCCATGGTGAGCATGACGTCACGGAAGTTGAGGCCCACGGCCATGACGCGCGCTTCGACCTGGCCGGCAGCAAGCGTATGGACCGTATCCGTCTGCCAGCACAAATTGTTCAGCCTGCCCGGTACGGTAAAATCCAGACGGCAGCGCTGTACCGTTGCGGAGGGGCCGCTAGGATGATCCCCGCTGTCGACCCTGAGCACATAACGGGCCTTGGGAGTCAGCAACACTTCGTCATCTTCTCCGGCAGCAAGGAACTCCCTTTCAAGGCGCTCGCTGATATCAGGACAGCGATCTGCTTCAGGGATATCCACAATCGTGCAGTGCAGCTCCCCGTATTCCTGCATGATGACGCGCCCCAGACCGGCAACGGCGCACTGGGCAGGATTCGAAGGATGGCCGTCCGGCAGTCGGGTGGCCAGTGAGCCGCCGCGGGTGATGATCCACAACCTGGGCGGACACGTTTTCCTGGTCATACAGGTGCTGGCACAGCGCCGTAGATGATTGAGGATATCTGTCACCGTGTGTGTGGTCGCGTCATGGCCGAGCATGAAGACGACGTGGTCTGTCTGTGTCGGGATATCAATGTCCGCGTCCGCATCACAGGCGCAGGCGACCTGCTGGCCGTGCGCCGCAAGACGCTGACTCAGCTCCGTAGCCAGAGCGGTCGATGCGGCGTCCGTCACAAAAGTCCACGATGCAGGGGAAGATCCATGTGCATCCACCGTGACCATGTCTGCAGGAGTGCAGGCAAGGAGCAGGAATGCTCCCTCATTCAGAGTATCCGCTGCGGGCTCCCGGAAGACGCGACAGCAAGCGACACCGTGGTCTTCCAGGATAGCTTTCCAGGACTCCGGCCCCGCCAATGAGGAGATCGGCTGACCGTTGCTCCTGCCGGTATGCCACCAGGACGGGTCCAGACCTGCCACTAGATCCGTGCTCCAGTCAGGGTATCGTTCCGCCACCAGCAACAGGCCGCCGGGAGCCAGTAGATCGCGTACCCGCTGCAGTATGGCATCGTAGTCAGGGAAGCTATGCAGGGTATGCCGGAACAGGACGACATCAAAGCTGTTTGCCGCAAAATCCCATTGTGCGCTGTCGGCCGCAACAATTCTGACCGCAGGGTGCTGTCCGTAACGCCCTTTGGCCTGCGTCAGTGCGTCTGCGTCCGCGATAGCCAGCGTACAGGTAAAATGATCCTTCGGCCGCAGCGAATCCAGGATATCCACCAGCAGACCGGGAGCCATATCCACTTCAAGGATGCGCAGTATCCTGTGCTCGGGCCAGTGCTGTGCCAGATGCCGGATGATAGCCGTGATCGCCGTGTCGATGCCCTGGAGCGCGGGATCTTGATGGCGACTCTCCCGGGTGACCGCGGCATTGCGTATCTGTTCCAGCAGTGAGCGTCCATCCAGGTCGCCGCGAAGCACGTCGTCCAGATGACGGCATACTCGCCCTAGCGGCAGGAGGGCCGGCAGACATTGCGGCGCGAGACGGAAGGCCTCAGACCACAACTCCCGGAACGAAGGCAGGCCGGGCTCGGAAGTCGGAGGGCAGGCCTCACTCCCGTCAGTCTGGGGGCAGAGTCCTTCATGGACGAGCAGTCCATGCAGCCAGCGTGCGTACGAACTTTGGCGGTACCAGTTATCCGGCAGATTCTTCAGAGCCTGTACCGCGGCCGAGAGCACCATGGCTTCCATAAGCGGCAGAATCTGCCTGAACCAGACTTCACGCTGCGGGGCGGAGGAGGACACGGCTTCTGCGGCGACGGCACCAAGCTCGTCAAGGGCCGGTACGGGGGCGGGAACAACGTCGGACGGCGGGGCGAGCCAGGGGATAACGGTCCAAGCATCCACATGTTCCTGACCTGCCCGGGCCAAGGGGACAGCACGAAAACGGCAGTGATACGCCTGGGCGACAAGCTGTGCCTTATCGTCCAGCAGCAGGAAATCCGCTGACAGAGAACGACGGCCGCAGCGGCGTGCGCGGCCGAGAATCCGGTGGACAGGTCTGGAAGCATAGACCATGATTCGGCCTGTGCCTATGGGGAGAAAGGCAAGGGGCGCATCAGTATATTGTGTGGCGTAGACTCCTGCCAGCGAGTGGAAGCAGGCATCCAGTACGGCCGGAGGCAGGAGGTAGTGTTCGTTCTCCGGCAAAGGAATAAGGCTGGCCTCAAGACTGTTTTCCGTCATGCGCAAGTGATCCACGACGCGGAAACCCGGGCCATAGTTCAGGCCCAGCTTTGCGGTCAGGGCGTACAGCTCCTGTCCTGTCATGGTTCGTGCGGCGGGAAGCAGCTGGTCCATATCGGCAGGATGTGCGCTTCCCGGTATGACGATGGCACGCGCACGCGCATGTTCTGTCCATTCCCCGCTGCTCAGGCGGGGACGGCTGCTGATGCGGATACAGCCATCTTCGGGATTCAGGCTGCAGCGCACGCACTGTGCATGACCGTTCTCGAAAACAAGGGGCGTCGTGACATCAAGAAATTCAAGGCCGACCTGTTCCTTTCCCAGTCCCAAACGTGCCGCCGCCAAGGCGAGTTCCACATATCCGGCCCCAGGAAAAACAACGGCCCCACCGACATTGTGATCTGCCAGCCAAGTATCCTTGGCAGGGTCGAGGATATTCTCCCAGGAAGGATTCGCGGCGTCCAGGGACCAGCCCAGCAGGGGATGTTGACGCTTCTGGGCCGGTCGGCATTCGCTGGTATGGGTATACCAGCAGCGCTGTTTCTGCCAGGGGTAGTGCGGCAGGCGAACCCGTTTTGCCACGTGGGGGAAGAGGGCGCGCAAATCGGTCTGCCCACCCAAAAGATGGAGACGAGCAGCCAGATGCACCAGGCGGGACCTGTGGTCGTCCTCGCGGGACAGACTGGAGAGTATACGCCCTTTAACGCCGACAGCCGTCAGATTCTCCCGGATGTAACGCTGCAGGATGGCATGGGGGCCGATTTCGACGAAAATACGGAATCCAAGCCGGCCCAGCTCCTGGACGGCGGCGGCGAAGTTTACAGGCTGGCGGACATTTCGCCACCAGTACTCCTTGTCAAGGCCGCTGCCCCTCTGTGGTCCTCCGCTGACGGTAGAGACGAAGAGGATATCCGTGTCCCGGGACGGCTCAAGTCCATGGAGCTTGTGGGCAAGAGCTTGCCGGATTGACTCCATGTACCGACTGTGGAATGCATACTCCAAGGCCAGCGGACGGAAAAAGATGCCCTTTTGCTGCATCTGCTCGCCGAAGCAGGCTAGGGCCTCACTGCTGCCGGAGAGGGTGATGTTGCCAGGAGAATTGATCCCCGCGACTTCTAGGTCCCCGTCTAGACCAAGCTGTTGTATGATCTCGATGGCGTTTTGGGCAGGCACTGCTGCCGCGGCCATGCGTCCCATACCCCTGGTCTTGCCCTGGGTACAGCTGCGCGCGTAAAGGATCTGTACCGCCTGTTCTGTGGACAGAGCTCCGGCAGCCCAGGCAGCGGCAATTTCCCCCACGCTGTGCCCTGTGACAGCCTGCGGTCTGATTCCCTGCTCGTGCAGGATCCTGCTAATGCCAAGCTGCAGAGCAAAAAGCAGCGGCTGGCTGACCGTCGTGTCAGCCAGATAACCCATTTCGCCGTGTAAAAGTTCGTGGACAAGCGAAAAGCCTGTCAAGGGTGCCAGCTGCTGGTCCAGTTCATCCACGACAGCACGAAAAGCGGCAGACTCGACATAGAGATTGCGGCCCATGCCTTCCCATTGAGAGCCATTGCCCGTGTAAACGAAAACGATGCCGCTTTGCTCAGCTGGAGCACTTTCCATGACGATGGAGGAAGGATGTTCGCCCTTGGCAAAGGCGCGCAGGGCCGGAGCGACATCCGCAAGGCTCTCTGTCGAAAGGGCAAGCCGTTTTTCCCAGTGTTCACGGTGGAAGGCCGCAGTGTAGGTCATCTCGTAGTACGACGGCTCTGCGCTTTCCCAATAGTCGGCGTAGGACGCGGCAAGATCGCGCAGGGCGGCGTCAGAACGTGCGCTCAACAGCAGGGGAGGAAGGCTTTGGGCGGCCTGGGTTCTTTCGGCGACAGGCTGTTTCAGTGTCTGCACGATGAGATGGGCATTGACGCCGCCGAAGCCAAAGGAATTTACGCCTGCGGTATGCACGTCCGCCTCACGCAGCGGCATGCCTGCAGCGGCACAGACAATATTCAATTTTTGAAAATCGATATGGGGATTGGGAGTAAAATCCAGCGGCATGGGCGGCAGAGCTGCCTGTTTCAGGGACAATATGGCCTTGATCAACCCAGCCATGCCGGATGCCGGCTCCAGATGACCGAAATTCGCCTTTGCGGAGCTGATAGGGATGGGGTGCTTCCTTCCCCTGCCATAGACACCACCGATGGAGGCGGCTTCCACTGGATCGCCTGCGGGAGTTCCCGTACCGTGTGCCTCAATAAAGTCCACATCATCCGGGGCCAGTCCGCTCCGGGTAAGGACATCGCTCATCAGTTCCGCCTGGGCCGTTACACTTGGGATGGTCAGGCCGGATTTGCGGGAGCCGTCCGCGTTGACACCGCTGGCCAGGATGACCGCATGGATGGTGTCCCCGTCTTTTTGTGCCTGGAGAAGCGGTTTGAGCAGAAGCACGGCCCCGCCTTCACCGCGCACATAACCGTTAGCGGTCGCATCGAAGGGACGGCACTGTCCGTTGGCTGACAACATGGACGCATGGCTGAAACCGATAAAGGAGTATGGATGCATGAGCAGGCTTACCCCGCCAGCCAGTGCCATGGGTATCTCTCCATGGCGCAAGGCCTGACAGGCCTGGTGCAGGGCGACCAGCGAGGAAGAGCAGGCGGTATCCACCGCCATGGATGGGCCATGCAGGTCAAAAACATAGGAAAGACGGTTGGCTGCGATACTGAGGGTATTCCCGGTCATGGAATACGCCGTCATGCTGGCCAGATCATCCAGGGCATGCTGGCCGTAATCCATCCCGGAGATGCCGATATAGACACCGCACCGGCTTCCGGCCAGAGAGGTCGACTTTACCCCGGCATCCTCCATGGCCTCATAGGACATTTCCAGCAATAACCGCTGCTGCGGATCAAGCCAGGCAGCTTCGCGGGGCGAGATGCCGAAAAAAACGGCATCAAACTGATCTATCTGAGATAGGACACCCGCAGCGAACGTGACGCTCCGTCCCGGTTCGCTGCGCTTGGGATGCTGCAACTCTTCTACGGGCCAGCGGTCTTCCGGGATACGGGAGATACCGTGCTTGCCCTCGTTAAGCATGCGCCACATGCTGTCTTCGTCGTTCGCGCCGCCGGGAAAACGGAAGGCCATGCCTATGATTGCAATTGCAGTGGGATGTCGAGGCGAATTCATAAATAGCTGTTCCATAAGGTTACCAACAGGCGCACTGTCGGTGATTGTTGGAGAAACAGATAACCTAGATAATCTTTGGATGCAACTCTGGTGTAAGGTGTTTTATAGAAAAATTTATTTTTATATCCTAGCGAGATAAAATGTAACTTTTTCACAAACTTTTAGACGAGTTTTGGAAGTCACCGACAGTGCGCCTGTTGGTAATATACTGATTTTTCTGGATTATCTCTGAAGTAGGGATTGACGAGCACGTAACCTTTTTGGGCATTTTCTCGGTGCAACAATTTTTTTTCGTCTTGACAGAAGAGATGGCGATGCGAGCAGGGCTGACCGGTGACATGGAGGCTCTGATATCTCCAACAGCGCATGGTCGGAGGGGGGGCGGTTCGTTCCTACGGGTAACCTTTTTCTGGGGCGCGAAGCAGTCGTAATAGATGTATTTCCGAGGAATATGCTGACAGTACCCGCAGCTGCCAGCAGGGAATCATGCCCAAGATGGGCATAGCGCATGGTCGTGCGCGGATCGCGGTGGCCCAGTAGCCGCTGTACCTCATAGAGCGAGTGCCCCGCATTGACCAGGATGCTGGCAAAGGTATGGCGCAGGTCATGAATGCGCACATCGGCAAGATTCAGCTGTCGGCGCAAGTGGTTCCAGAACAAGTAGATGTCGGAGAGCGGTCTGCCCGCTGTGCGCCCGGGAAAGAGCCAGGGGCAGTCGGGGCGGCGTGGCAAATGACGGATGATTGCTACGGCCTCGTCGGAAAGGACAATATGGCGTGGGCGGTTCGACTTGGAAAGGGGCACCGTCAGCAGATGTTTCTCCAGGTGGATATGCTCCCAGCGGGCCTTGAGGATTTCGCTCTTGCGTGCGCCGGTCAGCAGCAGAAGCTGCAG
>ERZ773139.2225-NODE-2225-length-20066-cov-11.660537_pt1 | contig 20066 bp, 15 predicted proteins | sample MGYA00580854_ERZ773139 | MGnify/ENA primary metagenome ERZ773139 (study PRJEB29015, sample SAMEA2737809) | human gut metagenome | biome: human gut; feature: human-associated habitat; material: faeces | place: China | collected 2012 ...
ATCTTGCAGAATTTTGACTTGAGCGTAACCTTTTCAGTTACAAACGAGTCGCACGCACGTTTGTTCCCGCGCCCATTTTCGCCGTGCTGCCCATCAGGACGCGCACCTGCCCACTGCGTACCTTCGCGAAAAGCTCCTTCTTCCGCACTTCCGTGTTCGCTTCGTGGATAAAGGCAATCTGCTCCTTCGGGATGCCCTGCGCAATCAGTTTAGCACGAATGTCATCATACACGTTGAAGTTCTCGCTGCCCGTTTCGTCCGCCAGAAGCGTGTCTGCATCCGCCGCATCCTTCTCCGAAGCCGCCTTGCCGCGCGGGGTGGACAGGTCGCAGAAAACCAGCTGTGTCAGCTTTTCCGCCGCTCCTTCGCGCCAGATGCGGACAATGTTCCGGACGCAGGCGTTGACCTTGCTGCCCGGATCATCCGGCAGAAACGGATTCATCAGCCGCTGGTCAAGCCCTAACTTCCGCCCGTCGGAGGTGATGCGCAGCATGTTGTCCACGCTCGGATCAACCGCGCCGCTGTGAACCGCTGCCGCCCGCGCCGAAAGCGCCTGCACCATTTCCTGCTGATAGGCAGACGGCTTCACCACCACCGTTTCGTAGTGCGCGGTCGGTCGGGGAAGATTCAGCTGGTCAGCCGTCTTGATGTCCGCAACTTCCTTGAAAAGGTTCATCAGCTCCGGGAGGTTGAAGAACTTCGCAAAGCGCGTCCGCGCCCGATAGCCCGTTCCTTCCGGAGCGAGTTCAATCGCGGTTGTGGTTTCCCCGAAAGTGGAAGCCCACGCATCAAAATGCGACATGCTTTTCTGCTGCAATGTGCCGTACTGCAGATAGCGCTGCATAGTGTACAGCTCGGTCATGCTGTTGCTGACAGGCGTACCCGTTGCAAACACAATGCCCTTGCTGCCGGTGATTTCGTCCATATATCGGCATTTCAGGAACATATCCGATGATTTCTGCGATTCTGTCTGCGAAAGTCCTGCGACGTTCCGCATTTTTGTATACAAAAATAAATTTTTGAATGAATGTGCCTCGTCCACATAGAGTCTGTCCACCCCTAACTGCTCGAAGGTGACGACATCATCCTTCCGTTCTTCGGCTTCCAGTTTGGAGAGCCTGTTTTCCAGCTGTTTGCGGGTGCGTTCCAGCTGCTTGATGGAAAACTGCTCGCCGCGCTGGTACTTGAGTTCTTCGATGCCATGCGTAATGTCATCCAGCTGCTCCCGGAGAAGGCGCTGCTGCCGCTCTTGCGAGACGGGAATCCGCTCAAACTGGCTGTGCCCGATGATCACCGCGTCATAATCGCCCGTCGCAATGCGCGCGCAGAATTTCTGCCGATTGGCGCGCTCAAAGTCCTTTTTCGTAGCAACCAGAATGCTGGCAGAGGGATAGAGGCGGATGAACTCGGATGCCCACTGCTCAGTCAGATGATTCGGGACGACAAAAAGCGGCTTCTGGCAAAGCCCAAGCCGCTTGGATTCCATCGCTGCTGCCACCATTTCAAACGTTTTCCCTGCCCCCACTTCGTGTGCCAGCAGCGTATTGCCGCCGTACAGGATGTGTGCAACGGCGTTCCGCTGATGCTCGCGAAGCTGAATATCCGGAGTCATGCCGCCGAAGGTGATGTGCTGCCCGTCGTACTCACGGGGACGGGTGGCGTTGAACAGCTCGTTATACTGCGCCACCAGCGTTTCGCGCCGGTTCGGGTCTTTCCAAATCCACTCGCGGAACGCCGCCTTGATGGCCTGCTGCTTCTGCTGCGCCAGCGTCGTTTCCTTCTGGTTGAGGACGCGCCGCTCCTTTCCATCCGGGTCAGTGACCACATCATAGATGCGGACATCCCGCAGATTCAGCGTGTCCTCCAGAATCCGATAGGCGTTTGCCCGCCTTGTGCCATACGTCACATACGCGGTCACGTTACTCTCGGATACCGCAGATTTCCCCGAAATGTTCCATTCCGCCGTATATTCAGAATAGTTCACATGAATCACCCGATGCAGATACATCGGCGGCGCGAAGGTTTCGAGCATAAAGTCCTGAATCACCGACTTGTCCAGCCACGTTGCCCCCAGCCGCACGTCGATTTCGGAAGCATCCAAATCCTTGGGCTGTGCGGCTTTCAGGGCAGTTACATTGGGAAGATACAGGGGATTTTGCACTGCTGCCTGCATTGCCTCCCGCAGTTTCTGCCGCACATTGCCCGACAGATATTCGTCGGCGGTCACATAGATGTCTTGATTCGGAACCGGGAAAATAACGCCGTTCAATTCCTTGGTCAGCTGTTCCGGCTCAATGCCCGTCAGCTGCGCCATGTAGGGCAGGTCAACCCGCGCTTTCTCCGCAATGGAGACCGCCAGCGCTTCCGCCGCTGTATCGACGTGCGTAATGACCGTCTGCTGGCGAATTGTCCGCTTGGTGAACATATCCGCCTTGCGTGCCAATCCGCCCTGCTCATTGAGGACTTCCAGCGAGCAGAGCAGATAATAGGAAGAATCGCTCGAAAACACGCTGGCGTTGCTTCGGGCATTGATGAGCCCGTACTTTGCCGTAAACGCATCGTAGTGCTGATTCAGCCGTGCCTGCATCGGCGCAAGGGCGGCATCATCCGCATTGTCCAGCTGCGCCTGAATGAGGTCGTTCACCTGCTGCCGGAGGTCAATCATACCGCGGATGCGCTCCAGTGCAGGCAAGGGCAATTTCTGCCTGACCATAGCAGAGTTGGTGCGGTAATATACCTCGCCATCCACCATTGTGAAGGCGTAATTTTTCACATTGGGGTCAGCTGGAATCGTATCTGCCGCTGCTTCGCCTTCCAGCTCATTCGGCAGTTCTGCTGCCTGATATTCGCCGCGGATATGCTGCACCGCCTCGGTCAGCTGCTCGGAAAGCACTGCCCCTTCCAGCGGGATGCACGCGGTTTCATTCTCATTGCCGTAAAGACCGGGTTCGCGCACCATTGTCCCCAGCATCATTTCAGGATGCGCCGCGAAATAGCTGTTGACCGGAATGCCGTCTGCCGTCTGTCCCAGATGCACCCAATCAGGTTCAACTGTCAACGGGCGTTCGCGTTTCTGCAAAAAGAGGATGTCCGACGTGACTTCTGTGCCGGCATTCGCCTTGAACGCTGTGTTCGGCAGCCGAATCGCGCCTAACAGTTCGGCGCGCTCTGCAATGTACCGGCGCACTGCCGGATTCTGCTTGTCCATCGTCCCCTTGGAGGTGATGTAGGCAATCACGCCGCCGGGACGCACCTGTTCCAGCGTTTTCGCAAAAAAGTAATCGTGAATCAGAAAATTGTGGCGGGCAAAGGCTTTGTCCTGCACCTGATACGCCCCGAACGGCACATTGCCGATGGCAAGGTCAAAGAAATCCCTGCGGTCAGTCGTTTCAAAGCCTGCAATGGTGATGTGCGCCTTGGGATACAGCTGCTGGGCAATGCGTCCCGTGATGCTGTCCAGCTCCACCCCGTACAGGCGGCTTTCCTTCATGCTGTCCGGCAGCATCCCGAAGAAATTGCCCACGCCGCAGCTGGGTTCCAGCACGTTGCCCGACCGAAATCCCAGCTGTTCCACCGCCGCATAAATGGCACGGATAACGGTCGGGCTGGTGTAATGCGCATTCAGGGTAGATGCACGGGCGGCTTCGTATTCTTCCTGTGTCAGCAGGGATTTCAGCGCGCTGTATTCGCTGTGCCACGCCTCGCTGCGCTCATCAAAGGCTTGCGGCAAGCCGCCCCAGCCCACATAGCGGGACAGCACTTCCTGTTCCTGCGGTAATGCCGAACGATGCTCGCTTTCGACCATCTTCAGCACGGAAATGGCTTCGATGTTCGCACTGAATTTCGCCTTTGCGCTGCCTTCTCCCAAATGTTCGTCCGTAATGCGGAAGTTTTCTGCCGCTGGCGGTTCGGGCGCTGGTTCGCGCTGTTCGGATGCGCTGGCGGACAAATCAAGCACGATATTCCGCAGCGCGGTTTCTGCTGCTGGCAGGAAATGTGCATTCCGTTCGTCCGCTGCCAGCAGCCGCTCAAAGCGCGGCAGACTTTCCGCTCGGAAAATAGGATAGCGCTGGGACGGGTCGCGCAGCTGAACGCCGAACGCACTTTTTGCCTCGATCACAAAGGGCGTGCCGTCCAGATAGACCGTATCGCCAACCGCATAGGCAGCCGTTTCGGATGATGCTGGATTTTCAGCGGCATCAGCAGACGCGGCGCTTTCTTCGGCAGAAACAGGTTCGTCTGCTTCTTCGCCTTGCTCCGCCCGATTTTCATCGTTCGCATCCGGCGCTGTTTCCTTTGGGAGGGCATCTTCGTCTGCTTCTTGTCTGCCACGGTCGGCGGCTGCATCCTGCGTCAGGTACTGCCCCTGGCGAATCAGCGTGTCAATGCGCGCCGCCGCCTTCGTCCACTGCATTTTGACAGGCGCGCAGCCGTTTTTTTGCAGCACAATGCCCTTGCTGTCATGCGCTTCATTGCTGCCATCCGCACCGGATACCGCAGGAGAACGCCCGCCTATGCCATACTCGTCTTTGAGGAAATTCGCTTTTTCGGTCATCGAGCGTGCAGGCGTTTCGGTGAAATACTGGTAGATGCGCCGTTTGCCGCCCGACATATTGCCGCCGCTGCTGAGCGTATCGTCGATTTCGTCCTCCGTGATGAAGCCGTCCGGCTTGGGGACTTCGGCAAGCAGGGAGTCATAGCCGCGCCGCGGAAACGCCAGCTCTTTGAGCGTGTTCAGGACAGCCTCCGGGTTGTGGAAGGGAAATCGCAGTAGGTTCCGATTTTCCCGCGCATCTTCCGCAAACTGCGCTGCTTCTGCTGTCAGCCTTGACAGGAATTCCGGGTTGGCAAGCTGCTCCGTCAGCCGCGCCGTTTCTTCGGGGAAGCTGCTGCCGCGAATGCTCTTCATGGAGGGAAAATAACCTTTGCCTTTCTCCGCCATGTCGTGGTACATGTACCAAAGCCCCTGCGCTGCCATTGCCCGCTCATGCACCGGGGTCTGTGCCAGCTCCATCATGCCAAGAAATTCGCCGGATTCCAGCAGCTCCCCGATGCGCCGTGCGGCATCCGCCCATGCAATCCGCTGCGCATTCGGTACATCGCGGGCGCTTTTCCCGCTGGCAATCCGAATGCCTCTTTCGTCATACCACGCGCTGTACGGTTTGCCCATGTACATCATGCCGAATCCGCCGTGATAAATCCGCGGAAGGCGCTGGGCAATGGTTTCAGGCGAAAGCTGCTTGGCAAAGTCCGCCGTGACCTTCATCCGATGGTCAGCCGTATTGCTGCCGCTGCGCAGAAACTCATCCACCACTTCCTGCGGTACAGAAAAAGCGAAGGGTGCTTGCGCACTCTCCGCCTCAAAATTGTCCACCAGCTGAATCTGCTCGTTTTCTGTCGGCAGGAAAAAACTCATCTGCTCCAGCTGCGGTGTATAACCGCTTAGCTGTAAATCAGCTCCGAAAGAATCATTTCCTCCGCCTGATGTTTCAGGCTGTTCATCTGCGCTGCCCAGCGCATCGGATTCTCCGCCTTCATGTCCTCGGTCACGCCGCTTTGCTTCGGCAGGATCTGCATCAGGCGGTTCAGCCGATTCTGCGCGCTCTGCTCGATTTCGTGCAGGTGCGTCATCAACCGCCCGCTCAGGAGCAGCCGCGTATACAGCCCCGGACGCTCGCTCGCCAGATACTGCTGGCGCATCATCCCGTACTTGCCCAGCGGCTGCTGTTCCTCTTCGGTCAGTTTCATTTCCGGCAGCAGGCAATCCCCGTGCTGTGTGTACTTCAGTTCGCTCATGTTCCATGCTCCTTTCCGCATTTCGGACGGTTCTTTCTATCTGGCGGAGCACCTGCTCGGCAATCGTGCTGACTGCCGTGCCCAGTTCCGCCGCGGCTGCGGGCGTGTTCCAGTCCATGACCTCTTGAAAATCCTCCCGAAGCAGCTCCGGTTCCAGTTCGCATCGGGTCTGGATGACAGCCGAGATGCTTGCCGCCGCTGCTTTTCGGAAGGATGCCCCCGCCGCAAAATCATCGTACTCCGATAATGCCGAATCGTCAACACTGTCGAGGATGTCGCGGCGGTGTTCGTTCCAGTAGGCAAGCGCCTGACGCTCGGCAAGCTGTTCAATCTGCTGGACAAGGCGCATCGACGCATCCGCAGAAAATTCTTCTGCCAGCATCTTGCGGACAGCCGGTTCTGCTGCTTCCGTCAGCTGCCACACGTCTACATTCCGCGAATCTGCCCGCGTTCCCGTGTCCGACACATCAAAGACATATCGGATGCGCATTCCGTTGGCGGTGGGGTTCAGCAGGGCAATGCCCTTTGCGCCGCGCCGGATGTAGCGGTGCATAGTGCCGTTCCAGAGCTCATACGCGGCACAGGCGCTTGCATCCGGGCGCTGCGCATAAATCATCAGCTGGTCGTGATAGGGATATTTATAGAGCCTTGATGCCGTGGTCAGGAACGACAACCAGTCAAGGTAATTGCCTGTGATTTTCAGCGATGTTTCGTCCGCCAGCTGCACATAGGCTTGTACTTTTGTCTGCATGTTTTTCTCCTCTGCGTCAGTCCGCGTCGGCTGCATACCACAGCGCGTAGGCGACAAGGTCGGTCAGCGTCCAGTCGGCGGGCATTACGCAGTCAGCAAAATAGGCGCAGTCGAGGCTTCCGGCTTGGAAGCTGCGTTCGTCCTGCTCTATCAGGCTGCAGCGCTCGTCCGTTTCCGTGCAGAATCCCTGCCGGCAGCGCGGGCATTCCTGCTGTGCAAGCAGTCCGATGCAGTCCACCATCTGCGCGGTCATCAGGAATCGGGCAGCAGCTGCGAAAGGGCATGAAGCAGCGCGCAGAGCGCCGTCTGCTCGTCCTCCGGCACGGACTGCGCACGATGCTCCGGATAATCCGCAGGGTGTTCGCCGCCGTGCATCAGGAGTTCCTCAACGGAAACATGGAAGGCGCGCGCAAGGCGGAGAATCGTGCCCGCCTTGCAGTTCTCCAGCCGCACGCTGCCGCTGAGCAAATCGCGCAGGGTGGTGTCCGGGATGCCGCTCTTCCGGGAAAGTTCCGCCTTGGTCAGGCGCCGGGCGCGCATCAGCTGATTTAGGTATGTCATTGTTTTTTATCGCTCCATTTCGTTCTTTTTGTTTTGGTGGTATGAGTGCTTCGGCGCAGGAAAAGCGCAAGTGAGATAATCTGTAAGTGAATTTTCTGCGTCAAAGATGAAGTTTTTCAGTTATAGCTGAAAAAGTCTTTTGTTTCTGCTTGATTTTTCTTCGCAGATGTGCCATACTATGTGTATCATCGAAGGGAGGCTGTGCCGCATGATTCAGCGGGAAATGTACATGAAGCGTATCCGTCCGTTTATCGGAACAGATTTGGTGAAGGTGATGACCGGCATCCGGCGCTGCGGCAAGTCCGTCATGCTGAATCTCATCCAGGACGAGCTGAAAGCGTCGGGCGTTCAGGATGCGCAGATGTTTTCGTTTAACTTCGAGGTCATGAGCAATGCGCACCTCTGCACGGCACAGGCGCTGCACGAAGAGGTGCTGAAACGGGCCGCTGCCATCACGGGCAAAGTCTATCTGTTTTTTGATGAGATTCAGGAAGTTGCGCAGTGGGAAAAAGCCATTAACTCCTTCCGCATTGAGCTGGACTGCGACATTTACATCACCGGCTCCAACGCCAAGCTGCTGTCCGGCGAACTGGCGACCGTGCTGGGCGGGCGCTATGTGGAATTTACCATTTACCCCTTCTCTTTTGCTGAATTTCTCGAACTCTACCGAACGGTTGAACCCGGTGCATCCGACGCGGCAGCTTTTCAGCAGTACCTGACGCTGGGCGGGATGCCCTACCTTGCCAATCTCCGCTATGCGCCCGAACCATGCAGGCAGTATCTGCATGACATCTACAATTCGGTCGTCCTCAACGATGTGGTCAGGCGCAACAAAATCCGCGATGTGGATTTGCTCGCCCGCATTGTGGCGTATGTCATCGGCAATATCGGCACAACGTTCGCATCCACATCCATTGCGAAGTTTCTGAAAAGCGAACACCGCACGGTTGCGCCCGAAACGGTGCTGAATTACATCAAGTACTGCACCGAAGCGTACCTGTTTTATCAGGTCAATCGGGAGGATTTGCAGGGCAAACAGATTCTCGCGACGAACGAGAAATACTATATGGCAGACCACGGCTTGCGGGAAGCGGTGTTCGGCGGGAACATGAAGGACATCAACCTCATTCTTGAAAACATCGTCTACATGGAGCTGCTGCGCCGCGGCTACACCGTCACTGTCGGCAAAATCGGCAGCCGGGAGATTGATTTTGTCGGGCAGAAGCAGCACGAAAAACTCTATGTGCAGGTATGCTATCTGCTGGCTTCCGACGAGACGATTCAGCGGGAATTTGGCGTTTACGCTTCCGTGCCGGACAACTTCCCCAAATATGTGGTGTCGATGGACGAGCTTGACATGAGCCGCGACGGCATCAAGCACCGAAACATCCGCGACTTTTTGACGCAGCCTGAATGGAATTGAACCCAGCCGCCCTTCCGGAAAAATCGGGAGGGCGGCTGGCGTTTGGGGAAGTACATCTCCGTTATTCCAGTACCATGCTGCTTTCCTTTGTGCCGTCGGAGAGAATCAGCGCGTACTTATATCCGCCATCCGCTGTCATCCGGCGGCAAATCCGCAGCCCATACTGTTCCGCAGTGCTGCCGCGCGAAAGCGTCAATTCAAACTCCGAATCGTTCCAGTAGCGTTCGCGGCGGGTATCGTATTCCTGAATCTCCCATGTGCCGCAGAAATCAGCGCGCGTCCCGTCTGCCAGCACTGCGCAGCCCGTCATGCTGCCATCCGCAAGGAAGGTCATCTGTTCCGCATCCACGGAGCTGCCCGCGTACAGCTTCCAGCTGCCGAGGATGGCGCGGTTCGCCTCGCGGGTATCGGTGACTGTCCCCAGCAGACACTCGGTGGGGACGAACCCGCGGAAGCGGCTCTTGCCCGTACCCGCTTCGATGTACGTCCAGTCGCCCATGCTCGCAAGCGCCGTCACGCTGGTGTTTTCCGTCAGGCGGGTCAGCGGCGTCTGGCTCATCAGCGGGTCATCCGTTACGGAAACGTCATAGCTGACGATGGCGGGCACGGCTTCCAGCGCCAGCGCGGGAACAGCAGCATCTTGAGGCAGTGCATTCTTGTCAATATACCCGATGCGGCAGTGCTCCGGGGTGATGGCATACTGCACCAGCAGCCAGTCACCTTCCGCACCGAACACCTGAATCCAGCCGTTGGTGCTGACCCGCGCGCGTCCCTTCGCACCGCGGATGCTTCTGCTGTCCGGCGCGGAATACACCGCATAGGTCTGCCCCGGCGTAAACGACATTACCTCAGCATTCAGCGTTCCCTGCGGAATTTCCGGTGCGCTGGCAGTATCTGCCAAGGCAGCAGCAAAACAGGTCAGCAGCGCAAGCAGGAGCGCCATGAGTTTCTTCATTTTCATCATCCTTTCATCAGTCAAAACGCGGGCGCAGGATTGCCCTGCCATCCTTGCCGAAATCAAGATGCAGCACGGCATCATAGCGGGCGTTAGTCCGGGTGGAGTGCAAACCGGTTTTGCGGACAGCCCCCTTTGTCAGCAGCGTCTTTGCTTCAGCGGCAGTCAGGGGCGTTTCCGCATGGGCAAGGATACCGCCCTTTTTCCAGAGTGCAAATCCGCAGATACGGTTTTCGCAGAGATACCCTTGGGGATGCTCCGTGACTGCCGCGCCGCATTTTGGGCAGCTGCCGATTTTCTCCCGGAGCGGTGGGAACAGCGTCTCCGCATGTTCAACTCGCTGCAGATTCACCGTCAGCTCTTTGACGAAACCCTGAATATCCCGCATGAAATCTTCGGGCTTCTCTACGCCCTGTTCAATTTGCTGCAAGCGCTGCTCCCATGCAGATGTCAGCAGGGGCGAACGCAGACTTTCCGGCAGAACCGCGGCAAGGGCTTTCCCCTTGGTCGTCGGCACAAGCACCTTCTTCCGCTTTTCCCCGATGCGCTCAATCAGCTTCGTTTCAATCAGTTTCTCCAAAATGGCAGCACGGGTGGCGGGTGTGCCGATGCCTTTCCGCTCCGCATTTTCGGGGATGTCCGCTGCACCGGCGGTTTCCATTGCGTGCAGCAGCGTGCCTTCGGTATGATGCGGCGGCGGGGTGGTCTTGCCTTCCTCAATGGATGCGCGGAAAACCGGCAGTTTCATGCCTTCTGCAAGGTCAGCCGAGATGACGTTTTCCTGCATCTTCTCCTCCTCATTCATCCGTCCGCCAAGGCTTCCGCGGAAGGTGTACCAAATGCGCTTCCATCCCATCCGGGTAATCCTCTTGCCTTTTGCCCCAAATTCATGCGTGCCGCACACCAGCGTGACGGCTGTTTCTTCATACGCGAAAGGTTCTTCCAGCACGCACAGCAGCCGGGTGCAGACGAGGTGGAGCAAGTCGCGTTCGCCCGTCGTCAGGGCATTGATGCGCTGCGCCTGAGCGGGCATTGCGGCGGTTGGAATGATGGCGGGGTGGTCGCTGACTTTGCTGTCATCCACAACCCGTTCGGGATGCAGGTGCAGTTCCAAGGCGGATGCGAACGGCAGCGCACGGCACACGCGGGCAGCCAGTTCCGGCAGTTTCTCCTGCATGTTCTGCGTCAGATACCGGCTGTCCGTGCGCGGGTAGGTCAGCAGCTGCTTCTCGTACAGACTCTGGGCGTAATCCAGCGTCTGCTGGGCAGTGAAGCCAAACAGCCGGTTGGCATCCTGCTGAAGCGTGGTCAAATCATACAGCAGCGGCGGATGCTCGCTGCGCTGCCTGCGTGCAATCTTCTGCACCACTGCATACGGCGCTTGGTTGCAGCATTCCAGCAGGGTACGGGCTTCGGTCAGGTCATCCATGCGTTCCGACTTTGCGGCAAGCGGGTCAGTTTCGAGCTTTACGGCAAAGAACGGGGTGGATTGAAAGTCAGCAATCGCCGCTTCCCGCTGCACCAGCATCGCCAGCGCCGGGCTCATGACGCGCCCCGTCGGAAGCGGCCGCCCATACAGCAGCGAATACAGGCGCGTGGCGTTGATGCCAATCAGCCAATCCGCCTGTGCGCGGCACAGCGCCGCCCGATACAGATTGTCATAGTCGTGCATCGGCTTCATATGGCAAATGGCTTGGCGAATCACACTTTCTTCTGTTGAGGAAATCCATAGGCGGCGCACCTCCTTCCGGCAGTCTGCCATTGCATAGACCAGCCGGAAAATCAGCTCGCCTTCGCGTCCTGCATCGGTCGCGCAGACAAGGCTCGTCACGCGGCTGTCATGCATCAGGCGGCGGAGAAGCTCAAACTGCTTTTTCGTCTCTGCGACGACGCTGTACTGCCACTTGTCGGGCAGAATGGGCAAATCGCTGTAACGCCAGCGCTGATAATCGCTGCGGTACGCTTCCGGCATCGCCAGCGCTACCAGATGTCCGATGCACCAGCTGACCATCCTGCCGTTTCCCTCCCAATAGCCGTCTCTTCGCTCATTTGCGCCGATGACGCTGGCAATGGTGCGCCCCACGCTGGGCTTTTCTGCGATATATAATTCCATGCGTCTCCTCCTTATACAGCACTTTCGTCGTCATCATCCAGCATAAAATCGTTGTCTGCCCGATGCCGCGCGCTGTTTCTGCGGTACTTCACCAGCACAAAAGCACCCGCGCCGCCCAGCAGCAGGATACCGCCCAGCGCAAGCACTGCCGTCATTCGGTCGGAGCTGCCTCCCTTTTCCGGCGCAGCCGTTGGCATTGGTACGGTCGTAGGGACAGGCGTTACATAGATGATTTCGGGCGACGGGGTCGGCAGTTCCTCCTTCTCTTCGTCGGACAGCAGCGCCAGCAAATCCCGCTCATCCACCAGATTGAGGAAGTATGTCTCGTACATTTCCGCCGCTTCGTCAATGGGCTTGTCGTAGTCGATAACGAGGTAGAAGGTGCTGCCGTTCTTGCTTTGCAGGGTGATAAACTGTTTGTTGGTCGCAGCGCTGTACAACACATCCAGCGTATGGGCATTGCCGTCCGCCTTGTAGGGCATTCCCGGTCCGATAGGAACGTACTGGATGACTGGTGTCGGGGACGGCGCTTGTGTCGGCGCTGCTGTCGGCGCAGTTTCTTCGCTAACGTAAATCAGCGAGCCGCCCAGCCCGTTCGGACGCTTCGTTGCCGTCGGCTGGATGGTGATTTTCTCCGTAGAATTGGGCTGCCTTGTCGGTTTCGGCGAATTGGTCGGTGCTGCCGTCACCCGCACGGCATCTTCGTAGCAGGGATTATTGAGCAGCACAGGCTCGGAGAAGTTCCCGGCATAGTCGAAAGCGCGGATGGACAGCGTGTCGTACCGCGCCAGCGTATCATCCAGCGCAATCCGGATGATGCTCCCTGCCTGCTGCTCGGTGAAAAGCATGCTGTTGACCTGCACACCTGCCACGCCGGAGAGGTCGTCCTGCACTTCTACCTGCAAGGTCGTCCCGGTGATGCTTGCCTGCACAATCGGTGCGCTTCGGTCAATGACAGCGACGCGGGTGCTTTCTTCAAACGTATGCCCGTGTGGGTCGGTGATGCGAAAGGTAAACATGCCGTTCTCATGCACCGCGATTTCCGCCTTGCTCTTGTCAAACAGCTGCTCGCAGTCCGTCCAGTCGCCGTCGTTCATCCGATACGCCATTTGGTACCAGCCGAGATTCTGCTCATCCTTCACGTTCACCGTGATGACAGCGCTGTTGCTGCGGTTCCAGCCGCCGGGGGCTGTCAGCACAATGCGGTACGGAGCGCATTCTTCCTGCGTCAGCGCGCTTTCCGCCCGCGCAAGATGCAGGCTCGCCGCCAGCAGCATCAGCAGGCAGAGGAAGGCTGTCCATTGTTTCCATTTTCGCTTCATTCATTTTCTCCTTCGGGCAATTGGGAGGCAGCGGGGATTTCAGTGGCATTGTCCTGCGTGTCGAATTTCGTGCGGAGGAACGCCGAGAGCATTTCCGGCGTCAGCGCATACAGCTCGCAGGTGGCATTGATGGCAGTGCGGTCTGCTTCTTTCACGCGCGCACGCAGCTGATTGACCTCTTCGGTTAATCGGCGCAGCTCATTTTCCTTCTTATCCAGCAGGGCATGGAGCTTGATGCGGTCTGCGGGATAGCGTTTCTTGGGTTCACTCATTCGCCTGCGCTCCCTGCTGAACGGGCAGTCTGCCAAAGGCATAGATTTTCTTCGCCCATTTGTCGCTCTGCAAATCCGCAAAGCCAACCGGGTCGCCCGCGTGAAGCATCATGTCATTGCCGACATAAATGCCCACATGGGTGATGCCCTTCACGTCTGCGCCCATCGTTTTCGTGAAGAATACCAAGTCGCCGGGGCGCGCCTCGTCTCGACTGACATCCGTGCAGAGCGAATACAGCCCTTTTGCACCCAGACGACCGGTATCATAGACCCCCGACTGGCGGAATACCCAGCACACGAAGCCGGAGCAGTCAAACCCGGTGGACGGCTTGCTGCCGCCGTATACATACGGATAGCCGATGTACTTTTCCGCTTCCACCATCAGCGCCAGAAAGTTTTCGTCCGCCCGGAGCAGCGTTTCCGGGATGGTGTAGCGCACCAGCTTGTTTTTCGACTTGACCCCGGCGATTTTCACATTGCTTTTGCCCTCCGAGGTGATGACGGGAATATCCGCTTCCAGCGCAGGATATTCGGTGCTGTTCGCCGTCTCACTGACAATCATCGGGGATACCGCTTCTTCCGCCCGCGCCGGAATCAGCACGGACAGCAGCATCAGCATCAGCATCGCAATCAGCACCTGCTTGGCAATATCCATTGCTTCCCCTGCGGGAATCGAACGGTTCATGTTTCTCTGCATATTGTTCTCCTTTCAAATGTGGATCAAAATTGGGTAGGAAAAAGGGAGTCCATGCGCTGGACTCCCCGAAAATTACAGACCGGGCATCCGCCCAAACGAATGAAAGTGACTTTTCCAGTAGGCATCGTTCAAATTCGCGTAGCCAATGGGACTTCCGCTGTGAATCATCATGCCATTGCCGACATAAATGCCGCAGTGCGTAATGCCATCTACGCCGTCGCCCATCGTGCCTTCAAAGAACACCACGTCGCCCGGTTCTGCCTGTGCCGCCGGAACGTTCCGGCACAAGCTCCGCAGTCCCTTTGCGCCCAGCCTGCCCGTATTGTATACGCCGGAATTGGTGAATACATAGCTGACAAAACCCGAACAGTCAAAACTGGTTTCGGGCGATGCACCGCCCCAGACATACGGATAGCCGATGTATTTTTCCGCCTCCGCCATGAGTGCGGCGAAAGTCGGGCTGCTTGCGAGCGTCTCGTCGGGAATGTCGTACAATGTGGGGTCTTTGAGCGGGGCAGCGTAGGGATTGCCGTGGAAAATGCCCTCCATATTGCCGTGCGTCGCCATGTACAGCGCGTACATGCCCATCGTGTGATGGCTCATGCTGACAACGGGCAGGTGCGACAGATTCCTGTTTTCCAGCCGCACATGACAGACTGTATAAGCATACGGCACGCGAACCGTCACCGTCTCCATGCGTTCTGTTTCCGGGTTGTACCGCTGCTCGGTCTCCATGCGGTATCGTGTTTCTTTCGTTACGGATTCTGTCACGATGTACTGGAGCTTGAAGTATTTGTCCAGCACCGGCATAGCGGTTTCCAGCGTCCAGTCCTGTCCATCGAAGCAGGCGGAGATGATGGCCATCAGCACATAGGGGTCGTGCCAAATTTCGTCTGCATCCACCTTCACTTCATCATATTCCGGATGATGGCGGGCGTAATTGCTCATTTCCTCTTTGAGCTGCCTTTCCATGCCGGCATACGCGCTTTCCGCCGCTTTTACGTCTGCTTCCTCCGCCGGATAAGTGCCAATCACGATGGATTCCAGCACCGACTGCGCCAGCGGCGTACAGGATTGCAGGCTGCTCATCACCGCAAGGAGCAGCGCCGCCAGCGCAAGCACCGCCCAAGCCGTCGGATGGCGGGCAAACGTCTGGCGCAGCCTTTTCTTGATGTTTTCGGCTTTGGGAACTGCATTTGCTGCTGCTTTCGGTGCGGGGGCAGTGCGATTGGCTGGCCTGCGGGAAGATTTTGCGGCTGCATACTCCTGCCGGATGGCGCGTTTCTGCTGCCAGCGGGCATTGTGCCGCTTGGGGGCTTTCCCCGCGTGCGCCGCCGCCCGGAACGCTTCTTCCTGCATGTCGTCTGCTGTCAGCGCGGCTTGCACAGCGCTGTTCTCATCTTCATTGGCTTCTGCCGCCTGATGATGGAGCTGGACATGGGCTGCATGAATACCTTGGTGAAGCAGCGGCGAATGGCTTCTTTCAGGCTGACCGGCGCGTACTGCCTGCATCTGTTCCTCCTTGCTGAACTGCAAGCGGGATGCGCCGCGATTGCGCCTCTTTTCCATCAGCGCCGCCCTTCCTTATGCTGCATCCGCTGATACGCTTCCTCGCTCCCGCGGTCTGCTTCCGCTGCCGCGCGCAGCAGTGCGTACACCGCCAGCGTCAGCACGGTGCAGAAAATGCAGCTGCCCAGCACCAAACCATATGTCATGGAATGCACCTCCTGTGTTTAATGTTCATTCTGCACTGCCTTGTCCGACAGTTTGGTGGTCATCACCTTGTACAGCATGGTGTTCTTCGGGAAATGATCCTGAAACGGAAGAATCACATTGCCGTAAAACAGCAGCCCTTCGCCCTCGCCGCTCTGCGTGACGTAGGAAAGCTGATACGGCGAAATGCCTAACTTCTTCGCCAGAATCTCCCGGTCGCCGGATGCCTGATTCAACATGCAGATGAAGTCGGAGTTTTCCAGAATGTTCTCGACTTCCTGACTGGCCAGCAAATCCTTGACGTTCTGCGTAATGCCCGTCGGGATACCGCCCCACTTGCGGAATCGCTTCCAGATTTCAACAGAATAAGCAGCGGTCTGCTCCTCGCGAAGCAGCAGGTGAAACTCATCCATGTAATACCGGGTGGACTTGCCTTCGCTGCGGTTTGCCGTCACGCGCCCCCAGACCTGATCCTGCACAATCAGCATACCGAGCTTTTTCAGCTGCTTTCCCAGCTCCTTGATGTCATAGCAGACCATGCGGCTGTTGACATCCACATTCGTGCGGTGGTTGAACACATTCAGCGAGCCCGTCACATAGATTTCAAGCGCCGTTGCCAGCGTCTGCGCTTCCTTCTCCGTCTGCTGACGAAGCGCGTTGTACAAATCTTCCAGAATCGGCACGTTTTCCGGCTGCGGGTCATTCAGGTACGGCTGATACACAATGTGGACAGCACGATCAATCACCGTTTTCTCAATGGGCTGCAAACCGTCCCGCCCGCCGACAATCAGCTCGCACAAGGACAGAATGAAATCCGATTTCAGCGACAGCGGGTTGTCATCGTCGCTGTAATTCAGGTTGATTTCCATCGGATTGATGTAATTGCTGCTGGTCGGCGAAATTTGAATGACCTGACCGCCGAACTGCGCAACAAGCGGTGCATATTCACCTTCGGGGTCGCAGATGATGACATCATCGTCCGTGACCAGCATGACATTGCTCATTTCGCGCTTGGCGGAGAAGGATTTGCCTGAACCGGGTGTACCCAGAATCAGCCCGTTGGGATTTTTCAGCTGCTTCCGATCCACCATAATCATGTTGTTGGACAGTGCATTTAAGCCGTAGTACAGCGCTTCTGCACCGTTTTGACACAGTTCCTGCGTCGTGAACGGCATAAAGACCGCCGCCGCCGAAGTGGTGGGTCCGCGCTGAATCTGGATTTGGTTCTCGCCCAGCGGCAGGCAGGACACCATGCCATCCTCCTGCTGGTAGTCCAGCGGAATCAGCTGACAGTTGTGCTGCAAAGCAATGCTCTGCGCCTGCTTCACGTTCAAATCCAGCTGATGTTGGTTGTCCGCCGTGTTCATCACCAGCAGTGTCGCCAAGAAGAAGCGCTCGTTGCGGTTCTGCAATTCTTCCAGCAGCTTTTTTGCTTCGCCGCCGTAAGCAGCCAAATCAGACGGCAGAATTTCCATGTCATATCCGGCGCGGACGGCTTTTTTCTGCTCATCAATCTTCATTTGATCCAGCGCCGTGAGCTTATGCTTAATGTCCTTGATGGCTGCAGTCTGGTCAATCGCCTGCAAGTGAAAGCTCACCACAAGGGAGGAATCCATTGCGAGAAACTCCGCCAGACAGCGGTCATTGAGTTCGGACGCAAGAATGGAGAAGAAGCTGACCGCGCTCACTTTGCTGCCCATGCCGAAACGCTGCCGCTCCCCGAATTTGAAGGAAGAGGGAACGATAAAGTCCTTCGTGCGCAGTCCGGTGGGGGCAAGCCATTTCCAGTCGAACAGGAACGGTGTCTGCGCATCCAGATGAAACATATCGTACATCAGCTTCAAGCGCTCTCTGCCATCCAATGGAGCAGCTGCCGCCCCAAGGCGCTTGAAGTGATTGAGCAAATCTGTCTCCATGCGCTCCAGACGCGGCTTTGCCGTCCGGTAGTTTTCCGATTCCACGCCGAAAGTCAGGTACTTTCGTTTGCTCAGCCCGTTGCTGCCCTTGGCAAGCTGGTTTTGCAGCATTTCCGTGTATTCGCGGCGGATTGCGTCGAAGCCGTCCGCCTTGTCGGGAAGCAGAATGCGCTGCTCAACGGCATCCGCATTCGCTGTCAGGTTCAGAAACGAGAGCTGCAAGTGCACGCTGCTGTCAAAGGCGTTCAGGAAGTCGCACCAGCCCTCGAAGATGGCGCTTTTATCTTCGTTCTGCGCCAGCTGATAGTTGATGTCCCAGAACTGCACAGTCTTCGTGTAGTAACTTGGGCTGACGCGGCAGATGCCATCCGGCCACATGCGCTCATACGGAATCATCTCCTGCACGGAATGCGGCGGTTTCTTCCGCTGCTGACGGCTGCGCATGAGTGCCTGCAGCTGCCGTTTCTCAGCCCTTGTCAGCTTGATTTTTTCTTTGTTTGCCACGAAGAATCTTCTGCACCTCCTGCTGATTGCGGATACTCCGCTCAATCGTTTGATAGAAATTGTCGTTCTGCCAGACGCGGATGCGCGGACGCACGAATCGCGCCTGAATGAAATGCCGAATCAGCACTTCCAGCGGCTGCCCATGCCGTTCAAACATCGCCAGCAAAAAAAACGGCAGCATAAGCAGCATCATGAGCAGCACCGAAGGGCTGACACCCAGCGCATCCTTCGCCAGAAAGAAGGCGGGAACGCCTATCAGCGCCCCCAGCCCGAAACAGACGACCTGACGCTTCGTCAGGTTGAAAAGAAACTTGGACTTGACGCGCGACACGTCCTTGGGAATCGAGACATATGCCATTGCCTATTGTTCCTTCCTGCAGCGCATAGGTTTTGTTTCCTGCGCCGCTGTTTTCCACAGTCTTTGCAGTGCCTGTGGATTTCTTGTGGATTGCTTGTGGATGCAGTGTGGATAAACTGTCCCAGAAACCTCTGCCACTGTTTTGGGGATGAGAGGTCAGTGCGCATTGAACACGGATTTCGCGACGCTGCTGGTTTTGAAGAGCGTGAAGCACAGCAGCACCGTGTAGCCGATGCACGTCCACAAGGCGGTGCCGATGTCGCCGCCGGCGCTGATGCCCTGCACGAGTACCGCATAAATCGCGACGCAGACCATGATGAGGAATGCCTGAAAACCCAGCGCAAAGAGCGACCGCAGATAGTTGCTGCCCATCTGCCCCCATTCCCGATTCACCATCGTCGCCATCGGAATCGGCGCAATGGATGTGACCATGTAAATCTCAATCATACGCCCATATATGACGATGAAGATGCAGATGCTCAGCACCCACGCCAAGATGCCCATCAGCGAGGACTGAAACCACAGCCCGAACAGCGGGCCGATTTCCATTGCCATCAGCGCCTGCTCCATGTCTCCAAGCAGCGCGGCAGCATCCAGCGCGGTATCGCCGATGATGATGCCCGATGCCTGACTGACGACGTTCTGCGCAACATCGAAAACCGCCATCACGATATTCCATGTGTTGGTGACAATCAGCACTGCGGCGAAGGTCTTGAAAATCCACTTGAAGAAAAGGAAGGTGTCAAAGTCCGATGAATATTGTCAAGACGGTTTTTCAAATGAAACTGTAAACACTTTGCGAACAAGCTGAGTTTGCAGTGATTTTCGGAGAAAAAGGGCTTAGAATCAAGCGGGAAAAATCAATGGTTGACGGATTCGTGAAGTATCTGCCATCTGCGCGTATGGATTTCACCGTTCCGCGATTCACGGTGTCGTGCAGCCGGTGCGCGGCTTCGCGTGACCTTTTACGGTTTGGCTGATTATCGTCCGATTCTGTGAAGTGCAAAGGTGTGTCCTGCGTACAGGGTATCGTATGTGATGCTCAAAATCGCCAGAAACGAAAAAAGCCCTGTGCCGCGTTCGATACGCAGCACAGGGCTAAGGTTGATATAGAGTTGTTGAAATAGGTAGATTTGTTCACAATAGTATGCTATACTTTAAATAAAAAATAAAAGGATTTGCTAAATCGTAATATGACAAGGGAGTGTGATTGCGTGAAAAAGTTAATTGCATTAGTTTTAGCATTGGCTTGTGTTTTTGCTTTGGCAAGTTGCGGTAAATCAAATAGTGGGGACTACCCTGCAACTATAATGGTAAATGGTACTAACTACTATTCCACCGATAATGCTGTTCCCGTCGAAGTAGACGAGAGTGTTATTCAATATACTACTTCCTATGCAGAAAACGGCATACCGCAAAAAGATGGCGAAGCCAATTTCAACAAAGATTTAGGAACCCCTTATGCTGTTATTGAGGGTGATAGGGTAGTTGTCCTTATAGACAACGAATGGATAGAGTTCAAAGCAAAGTAAGACTACTTCCAGTTTGCAACCCTCTTTCTGAAAACGCAAAATACCCCGCACCATGCGTCCTGTAAACGCACGGTGCGGGGTGTCCATTCTGTTATGCAGCTTTTGTCAGATACACGATCCCGGCGGCTAAATCCACGCGGTCAACGTCGTATC
>ERZ773139.2227-NODE-2227-length-20061-cov-3.528741_pt1 | contig 20061 bp, 19 predicted proteins | sample MGYA00580854_ERZ773139 | MGnify/ENA primary metagenome ERZ773139 (study PRJEB29015, sample SAMEA2737809) | human gut metagenome | biome: human gut; feature: human-associated habitat; material: faeces | place: China | collected 2012 ...
AGTTGCCGATTTGAAAAAGGACAAACAGCCGGAACAGCTGCTGGGCGACCTGTACAAATATTATGACTACTACCACCGGGCATACACGGCTGTTCTGGGCGGGCTTGTGGGCAGCTACGCCATCGAAAAGGACGGGCAGTGGGTGGCGACCTATGGCTTAAAGGCGTTCTCCCCCATTGCGGCGGGGTACGGCTACAGTCACTGCGACGATTTCGGCGTGGCGCGAAGCTATGGCTTTGCCCGGAAGCATCTGGGCAATGACCTGATGGGTGCCTTGGGGACACCCATTGTGGCCGTAGAGGCGGGGACCGTGGAGGCCATGGGCTGGAACCGGTACGGCGGCTGGCGGGTGGGAATCCGCAGCTTTGACAGCCGCCGCTACTATTATTACGCCCATTTGCAGAAGGATACGCCCTTCGCCCCGGGACTTGCCGAGGGGGATACCGTGCAGGCGGGGGACGTTATCGGCTTTATGGGAAGAACCGGCTATTCCGACCGGGAAAACGTCAACAACATCGAGACGGTGCATCTGCACTTCGGTATGGAACTGGTGTTCGACGAGAGCCAGAAGGAATGCAATTCGGAGATCTGGATCAATGTCTACGATATCGTCCGGCTGCTGTCCGGCCACAGGAGCAGCATTCAGCGGACGGAAAACGGCTGGGGGAGGGTGTATCCCTACCAGGATCTGGACTGGGAGGAATACCCCAAGGCGCTGCCATAAAAAACGGGATGCAGAAAATTCTGCATCCCGCAAATTCTGATGCTATTCCACCGTCAGATGGTTTTCCTCCAGCGCTTTCTGAAGGGCCACCGCGAGGATGGGGGCGAAGATGAGGGCGACCACGGCGTTGAAGGCAGTGGCGGGGAGCTTGGCGACAACATTCAGCAGCGCCGCGTCGGGGGTCAGACCCTTGATGAGCAGACCGCTGTAGAAATAGCTCTTGGCGAGGTACAGCGCCGCGTAGGTCAAGGCTCCGGCCAGGGTGGCGAGAAGCGCCTTGACGTAGCCGAATTTCTTTCCGCCCGCCCGGATGATGAGACCCGCAACCAGGCCGTAAGCACCCTTGGTCAGGAAGGTGATCCAGCACTCGGAGATGTACAGCGGGTTCATGATATCATAAATGGCGGAGCCGAGGCCGGAGGCCAGACCGCCCAGCCAGGGACCCAGCAGGATGCCGCCGAGGGCGCACATGATGTTGCCCAGATGGAAGGACGTGGTTCCCGCAATGTCCAGGGGCAGAGTGACGCGAAGCGCGGAACCGGCTACGGTCAAGGCCGCCATCAGCGCCGTGAATACGATTTTCCGTGTGGTCAGGGTGTTTTTCTTTTCCATTTGAATTACCTCCCGAATTGGTATGAAAGTAGTATAGCAACTTCTGGCTATAAATATAGTGCCAAAATTATGATATAAAATAAGGCCAGATGAAACAGGGGCAGGAAATACGAATGGATTTACCAAAATAAACTAAAATAATCGAAAGCACTGTACAGAAAATGAAAAGAATGCTATAATACCGTCAGGTCAATTACGAAAGGGGAACTTTACCAATGAGACTGATTCGCGCCAAGGATTATAACGACGTGAGCCGCAAGGCCGCCAATATTATCGCTGCCCAGATTTATCTGAAGCCCGACTGCGTGCTGGGTCTGGCCACCGGCAGCAGCCCCGTGGGTACTTACAAGGAACTGATCGCCAAGTATGAAGCCGGCGATCTGGATTTCTCCCAGGTCAGAACCGTGAACCTGGACGAGTACGTGGGTCTGACCAAGGAGCATGACCAGAGCTACGCTTACTTTATGCGCGCCAACCTGTTCGACCATGTGAACATCGATCAAAATAACTGCAACATCCCCAACGGCATGAACCCCGACGCCGAAGCGGAGTGCGCCCGGTATGACGCCGTCATCGACGCCTTCGGCGGCGCGGATTTGCAGCTGCTGGGCCTCGGCCCCAACGGCCACATCGGCTTCAACGAGCCTGCGGACGCCTTTGTCAAGGGAACCAACAAGGTGGCGCTGACCGCTTCCACCATCGACGCCAACGCCCGCTTCTTTGCTTCCCGGGACGACGTTCCCACCCACGCTTACACCATGGGCATCGGCTCCATCATGAAGGCAAAGCGGGTTCTGCTGGTGGTCAACGGCGAGAAGAAGGCGCAGGCCGTGAAGGACTGCTTCTTTGGCCCCATCAAGCCCCAGGCACCCGGCTCTATTCTCCAGCTGCACCCCGACTTCACCCTGGTGGCAGACGAGGCGGCTCTGTCTCTGGTGAAGGATCTGCTGTAATACACGATATGCTTTGTCCCGGAACGGCTTGCCGTTCCGGGACATTTTTGCATACTTTTCCCCAAAACGGGTATCCTTTCCAAAGAAAGGAGCCACAGATTATGGACTTTTTGAATTCGGAAACCAGGAAAAATCTGGTTCGTTCCTTCGCCGGGGAATCTCAGGCGCGAACCCGCTACACCGTTTATGCCGGGGTATCGCGGAAGGAAAACTTCGAGTGGATTGCGAGAATTTTTGAAGAAACGGCGGCGAACGAAACCGTCCACGCGGAGGAATTTCTGAAAATGCTGAAACGCCTGGGCGGCTGCGCCGAAAACGTGGATCTGGGCGCGGGCTATCCCTTCCAGCTGGGAACCACGGCGGAAAATCTCGACTACGCCGCCAACGGGGAGAAGGACGAGCATGACGACGTTTACCCCGGCTTCGCGGAGATGGCGCGGCGGGAGGGCTACAACGACGCGGCACGGCTGTGGATGCAGATTGCAAGAATCGAGGGCGTCCACTACAACCAATTCCAATCCCTTGAGCGGCAGCTGACCAATGGAGAGCTGACGGAAAAGCAGGAGCCCATCCGCTGGCGCTGCCTGAACTGCGGTTACACCTACGAGGGTATCCACGCCTGCGACCCCTGTCCCGTCTGCGGCAAAAGCGCCGGATGGCAGGAGGGCGAGCTGGACAAGAAGGAGATGTGCACCTAAAAGCGTTTCTTCCCCCCTGAAAAAGGGAAATCCATGAGACAATGCAGAACTTTTGCAACTTCCTGTTTACAGATGCCGGGTTTGTGTGTTATGATATCGCGTAGTATCATAAACAGTAGAGGTTACGCGCGATGGATTATATTGTATTGGACATGGAATGGAACCAGCCCTGGCCGGGATCGCCTTCCTCCAAAAAGGTGCTGCCCGTGGACATCCGGGGGGAGATCATTCAAATCGGCGCCGTCCGGGTCTCGGAGGCGCAGTTCGTTCAGGATGAATTCCAGATCATGGTAAAGCCCAAGTATTACCGGCACTTAAACCGCCGGGTCAGCAAGCTCACCGGCATCAAGGAAGCCCGTCTGCGGGATGTGGGCGTGCCGTTCCCCGAGGCAATCAAGAAGTTCCGGGAATGGTGCGGCGACGATGTGGTGTTTCTGACCTGGGGCTTTGACGATATCGGCATTCTTCGGGAAAATCTGCGGCTTTTCGGCCTGGACGAAAGGTTCACGGAGAAATGGTACAACGCCCAGATGATCTTCAACGCCCAGACCGACGGATCCACCTCCCAGAAGGCGCTGAAAACCGCCATGGAAATGTTCAGCATCGAGGCGACCCGCCCCGCCCACGACGCCCTGGGCGACGCCTACCACACGGCGCTGATCTGCGCCATGCTGGATTTGAAAAAGGGCGCGCGGGAGTATGACGCGGCGCTGAAAAGCCACGAAAACGGCTTCCACGGTGCGGAGCTTCCCGGCTGTATTGCCCGGAAGGTATTCTACGACTATGCCGACAAGCGGCAGGCCTTGGCCGCCATGTCCGGGGAGGAGAACAAGTGTCCCGTCTGCGGCGGGCGGATGCTGGGCTCCCGGTGGTTTTCCCAGCCCGGACACCGGTATATGGACTTGGCAGCCTGCCCGGAGCATGGAAAATTCCTCATTCGGGTGCGGCTTTCCCAGCAGCCCGACGGCCTGACCCGGGTCAGCCGGCTGACCTATGAGGCTACCTCCGAAGCGGCGGAAGCCTACGCCCGCCGTGCGGAAAAGGCCGACCCGGAGGAAACGCCCCGTCCCCGCCGCCGGCGCAGAAGAAGCAGCGCGGCAAAGCAGGGAAGCAAGGAAGAATAACGAACAGGCGCACCCGCCTTGGGTGCGCCTAAGTGTTTTCAGAAGAACCATTTTACCGTCCACGACGCCATGAGAAAGCCGATAAAGTCCGCGAACAGTGCCGCAGGCAGCGTATAGCGGGTCTTTTTAATGCCCGCCGCGCCGAAATAGACGCTGATGGTGTAAAAGGTTGTTTCCGTGGAACCCAGCATCACCGCCGCCGTGCGGCCAATTTGAGAATCCACGCCGTACTGCGCCATCAACTCCGCCCCCACCGCAAGGGCGGCGCTGCCGCTGATGGGGCGGATGAGGACAAGCATGGCAGTCTCCGGCGGAATGCCGAAAAAGGAAAAAACCGGGGCGAAAAAACCGCTGAGAAGTGCCACCGCCCCGGAAGCGCGAAGCATGTGAACGGCGGTGAGCAGCAGAACCAGCGCCGGAAGAATGGTCACAAGGAGCTTCAGCCCATCCGCGCCGCCCTGGAGAAGAAGGTCATAGGCATTTTCCCGCTTCCCCAGCGCCAGCGCCGCCGCCAGAAACAGAAGCACCGGAACGATGTAATCCGTCATTTCCGCCAGACCTTTCCCAGCACCCAGGCCGCCGTGACCCCCAGCCCGGCGGAGCAAAAGCTGGTGACCCATACCGCCGGGAGAATGTCGAAGGGTGTCCCACAGCCCAGAGCGCCGCGGACGGCTGCCACATTCGCCGGAATCAGCTGGATGGAGGCGGTGTTCAGCACAATCAGGCGGCAAAGCTCATCCGTGGCGGTGCCGCCCCGCTTCATCCGCTGCGCCGCCTGAATGCCCATGGGGGTGGCGGCGTTGCCCAGACCGAGGAAATTGGCGCAGATATTGGCGCTCAGGCTTCCCGCCAGGGCGGCGTCCTCCTTGGTGCTGGGAAATACCCGGTGCAGAAGGGGACGCAGAAGCCGGGAGAGCATCCGGGTGATTCCGGCGTGCTCCATCAGCCGCCCCGCGCCCGTCCACAGGCACAGGCTCCCTCCCATGGACAGGGCAAGCTGTATCCCGGCCTGGGCGCCGCTGACCGTGGCCGCCGCCAGCGCGCCGCCGTTGCCCAGAATCAGCGCGCAGAGAATGCTTATGAGCACTATGCCCGTCCATATCCAGCTCATGACCATGGGCATTTCTCCCCCTTTCCGTACGTTCGGCTGAGGCAAACGCTCCGGCCGCCAGCCCTCGCAATTTGTATCAGAGACGCCTTAACGCATGGTATGCGGATAAGAAACGGAAAAGAACAGGAAAAAATCGACAAAATTTTTGGTTTCTTACAAAAAGTATTTGACTATAGTAGATAAAACAAGTATAATGATAATACTGATAAGCCGTTGGAGAGGCAAGGAAGGGAGCTGACCGCAATGAAGTCTACGGGCATTATCCGGAAGGTGGACGAGCTGGGAAGAATCGTGCTGCCGATTGAACTGCGCCGCACACTGGACATCGCGGAGCGGGACGAGTTGGAAATCTACATGGAGAGTGACCGCATTATCTTGCAGAAATTCGAACCGGCGTGCATTTTCTGCGGTTCTTCCCGAGGACTGATCTCCTACCGGAAGAAGAACATCTGCCAGGAATGCGTCAAAAACATGACGGAATATTGAAAAAGACCCCGAATGATGTAACGTCATTCGGGGTCTTTTAACGCAATGTCGTAGACGACATTTTTGGGAAGTCCCAGCTCTGCGGCGGTCTGCCTGACCGCGTCCTTGCGGCTGAGACCCTGGGCGATCAGCTGGGCGACCCGGGCGGCGGCGTCGCCCTCTGAGGCGGATTCCTTTACGGTTTCCGGCGCGCCCGCGACGATGAGAACGAATTCGCCCTTGGGCGGTGTTTCGGTGTACTTTATGAGGGCTTCCCCCAGGGTGGTGCGGACGACCTCCTCGTGGAGCTTCGTCAGCTCCCGGCACAGACTGACCGGGCGGTCATCGCCGAAGGCTTCCGACATGTCCGCCAGGGTGGACACCAGCTTGTGGGGCGCTTCGTAGAAGATCATCGTCCGGTGCTCCTGCTGCAGACCAGCCAGATGCTCCTGCCGGCTTTTCTTGTTGATGGACAAAAAACCCTCAAAGCAGAATCTGCCCGTGGGAAGCCCCGAAATCGACAGCGCCGTAATGACCGCGCACGGACCGGGAATCGCGCAGACGGGAATGTCTGCCTCCGCGCACAGGCGAACCAGATCCTCTCCGGGGTCTGAGATGGCAGGGGAGCCTGCGTCGGAGACCAGTACGCACGTCTCGCCGTCGAGAATCCGTCGGACAATCTTCGGACCGCTTTCGAGCTTGTTGTGCTCGTAGTAGCTCACAAGCGGCTTTTTGATTTCCAGATAGTTCAGCAGCTTCAACGTTACTCGCGTATCCTCGGCGGCGATAAAGTCCGCCTGCTCGAGCGTTTTGCGGCAGCGCACGGAGATATCGGACAGGTTTCCGATGGGTGTCGGGACAAGATAGAGCATTCCGGTCATGGTCAGGTCTCCTCGTGATAGAGTCTTTTGTAATCGGCGGTTTTCTCGCCGGAGGAAGTGTATAGAATCAGATCATTCTGTAAGGTAAGCCCGGGCTTTGCGCCGCTTCTTGCCTCCACCAGCACGAGGCTGACGCTCGCCTCCGGGTGATGGCGCACAAATTGCAGACGCTTCGGCTCCAGCCGGTTTTCGCGCAGCGTGACCAGCAGATCGGTCAGCCGCTCCGGCTTGTGGACCAGAAAGAACGAGCCGCCGAAGCGCAGGCACCACGCCGCGCATGCGCATAGATCGGAAAGCGTGCAGCAGACCTCACTTCTTGCGATGGCAAGCGGCAGCTTGTCCGGCGCGGCGCCGCCCGATACGGGGTAATAGGGCGGGTTGGAGACGACAATGTCAAACCCGTTTGCCGGCAGCAGCGTGCGGTATTCGCGCAGATCGCCATGCAGCACAGAAAACTGGGAAAGCCCGTTTTGGGCGGCATTTTCTGCAGCACACCGCGCGGCAGGCTCCTGAATTTCAACGCCCGTAACCTGAAGCGTTTCGCACTTTGCCAGCAGCAGAAGCCCCAGCGCGCCGCAGCCGCAGCCGAGGTCGCACACGCGCGCGCCCGAAAACACACGGGCAAAATCCGCCAGCGCGATGGAATCGGTGCTGAGAGAAAACTGCGTCTGCGAAAGTTCCATCCGGTATTTGCCGCCGATTTGTTCCTCCATGCGCGCCTCCCACAAAAAGATCGTATCTATCATACAATGTCCGGCGGAAAATCACAACCCCAAAAAGAAAAACGAAGGACCTGTGCAGAAAAGCACAGGTCCTTTGTCTTTTGATCTTATTCCTGCGTGATTGCGTCGTTCGGGCACTCAGCAGCGCAGGTTCCGCACTCTACGCACTGATCGGCGTCGATGACGTACTTGCCGTCGCCTTCGGAAATGATGCCGAGGGGACATGCATCTGCGCAGGTACCGCAGTTGACACAGTTGTCGCCAATAACATAAGCCATAGTATTGCACCTCCATTTATTTATGCGCCTTCATCATAACATATTTTTCTGAAAATGCAAATGATAAATCTGTAAACTTTGTGAAAAAGAGCGGGAAATATTTTTCTGCCGTATAAATCGCCCGTGCGAGGGCGAAACTTCCAGCAGAAAGGACGTGAAGCGTTGAAAAAGCAGGAATTATCCGGAAGACTGCGGGGACTGATCGTGCAGGCGGGGCGTTTTGCGCGCGAGCTGGGGCACAGCTACGTCGGAACGGAGCATCTGCTGCTGGCGCTGTCGCAGGAAGCGGGAAGCGCCGGACGGGTTCTGCGCGCGGCAGGGCTGGAAGAACCGTGTCTTCGGTCGATGGTTCTGGCAGGCGCGGGACTCGGCAGCCGAACGCTGTTTCTGCCGCAGGGACTGACGCCCAGAGCGCGCCGCGCGGTCCATCAGGCGGGCGTGGAGGCATCAAGGCTCAAGACAGGCGGCGTCACGCCGGAGCATTTGCTGCTGGCACTGACGCGGGACGACGGCTGCACGGCGTGCCGGATTTTAAAGGGCAGCGGCATTGAGCCGGACTGCATTTTTACCGAAACCTTTGGAGCGCTCCGCACGCCGGAGCAGACGCAGCAGGGGAGGCAGACAAGCGTGAGACTGTTGGAGCAGTATTGTGAAAATATGATTGAAAAGGCGGCGCGAATGGAGCCTGTCGTCGGGCGCGAACGTGAGCTCTGCGAGGTTGAGCAGATTCTGTGCCGCAAGAACAAGAATAACCCCGCGCTCATCGGAGAACCGGGCGTGGGGAAGACTGCGATTGTCGAGGCGCTGGCGCAGCGGCTGGCGAGCGGACAGGCGCCGCAGGGACTGGTGGGAAAGAAGCTCTATCGGCTCGATCTGGCAAGTGTTCTGGCGGGGACCAAATACCGCGGCGAGTTTGAAGAGCGCATCCGTGACATTCTCGCGGAGATCCGCCGGGCGGGAAACATGATTCTCTTTGTCGACGAGATGCACACGATTGTCGGCGCGGGCAGCGCCGAGGGCGCGATCGACGCGGCAAATCTTCTCAAACCGGCGCTCGGGCGGGGCGAGATTCAGCTCATCGGCGCGACGACACTGGAGGAGTATCGAAAGTACATTGAAAAGGATGCAGCGCTGGAGCGCCGGTTCCGGCAGGTGCTGGTGCGCGAGCCGACGAAGGAGCAGACGCTGCGCATTCTGCAGGGGCTTCGTCCGGGGCTTGAGCAGCACCACCGCATCCGCATTTCGGACGAGGCGATGCAGGCGGCGGTGGAGCTGTCGTGCCGGTATCTGGCAGACCGGTTTCTGCCGGACAAGGCGATTGATCTGCTCGACGAGGCGGCAGCCTCCATCTGGCTGTCCGGCGGCACGGTAGATGCGCGTCTGGAAGAAAAAAAGCGCAGACTCTCGCAGGAGCTGGAGCAGGCGGTGCGCGATGGCGCGTATGAGCATGCGGCGGCGCTTCGCGACCGGCTGCAGGAGCTGGTACGCAGACAGGCAGAATCCAGCCGCGCACAGCGGATGCTGCTGGTGACGCGAGAGGATGTGGCTGGTATCGTTTCGCAGCGCACGGGCATTCCGGCAGGCGCACTCAGCCGGACGGAAAAGGAACGGCTTTTGCAGCTCGAGCAGGCGCTGCACGAACGGGTCGTGGGGCAGGATGCGGCAGTGGAGGCGGTCTGCCGCGCGGTCCGGCGGGGAAGAAGCGGCATGGCAGACGAGGAGCGCCCGGCGGCGTCCATGCTCTTTGCAGGACCTACGGGCGTGGGAAAGACCGAGCTGTGCAAGGCGCTGGCGGACGTCGTATACGGAAGCGCAGACAGCCTTGTGCGCATCGATATGAGCGAGTATATGGAGCCCGGCTCCGTGACACGGCTCATCGGCGCGCCGCCGGGTTATGTCGGGCACGAGGAGGCGGGCACGCTGACAGAAAAGGTGCGCCGGCGTCCGTACTGTGTGGTTTTGCTTGACGAGGTGGAAAAGGCACACCGGGATGTGCGGAATCTTCTGCTGCAGGTCATGGACGACGGCATGCTGACCGACGCGATGGGACGGACCGTTTCGTTCAAAAACGCAATTGTCGTCATGACCTCGAACGCCGGAAGCAGCGAGGACCGCAAGGGCGGACTCGGCTTTTTGCCGCAGGATGCCTCGGAACGGTTTGCTCTTGCGCTGCGGCAGCTGTTCAGCCCCGAGTTTCTCGGAAGAATCGACTGCGTCGCCTGCTTTACGCGGCTGGGTCTGCCGGAGCTGACGGAGATTGCCCGCCGGCAGCTGGAAAAGCTCTGCGCGCGGGCAAACGTGCACGGCTTGCGCCTTTCGATCGCGCCCGGTGCGGCGGAGGAAGCGGCGCGGCAGGCGCTCTCGTCTTCCGGCGGCGCGCGCGAAATCCGCCATCTGCTGCAAACCTGTGTGCAGACGCCGCTTGCCGACGCGCTGCTATCGGACACGCTGACGGGAAACCGGGTCGTTGCGGCGCGCGAGGGGAAACTTGTCGTAACGGTAACGGGAGATGACAGAACGGAAACGGGGAAATAGAACATGTGTTCAAAAATTGAGAAAATGCCGAAAAGAGGTTAAATTTTGTAAATATTTTCTCCAATCGATTTTGAAAAAAGGGGTTGCATTTTATGTTAACGACCTTTATTATATAAATGAAGTGGAGCCAAGTGGAGTAAAAAAGATGAAATAGGAGCGAGGTGAGAGGGAATGTACGGAAAATACAGACACACGGTCGACCCCAAGGGCAGACTGTTCGTTCCCTCGAAGCTGCGCGACGAGCTCGGCGAGGCTTTTTATGTGACTTTGGGTCTGGACCACTGCCTGTCTGTCTACACGGAAGCCGGCTGGCAGTCGATTCTGGACAAATATAACGCGCTTCCCATTTCGCAGGCGCGCAAAATGCGCTTCCTCTTTGCCAACGCCGCCAAGTGCGAGCCGGACAAGCAGGGACGCTTCCTCATTCCGACGGAGCTTCGCCAGTATGCCGGTATCCGGCAGGAGGTCACGTTCATCGGACAGGGCGGTCATGCGGAGATCTGGGACAGCGAAGCATATGACAAGCTGGAGATGGAGACCCTGACGCCGGAAAATCTGGCGCAGGTGATGGAGGAATTGGGCTTCTGATGGAGTTTTCGCATAAATCGGTATTGCTTTGGGAGTGCATCGACGCGCTCAACATCCGTCCGAACGGCATCTATCTGGACGGAACGCTCGGCGGCGGCGGTCACTCGCTGGAAATCTGCCGCCGTCTGACAAACGGCAGGCTCATCGGCGTCGACCGCGACGAGGTAGCGCTGGAGGCGGCAAAAAAGCGGCTCAGCCGCCATGCGCGCAAGGTTACGCTGGTGCATGATAACTTTGAAAACATTGCCCTGATCCTGGACGCCCTGAATCTGGACAAGATTGACGGGATGCTCTTCGATCTGGGCGTTTCTTCCCCGCAGCTTGACGACGGCTCGCGCGGCTTTTCGTATATGGCGGACGCGCCGCTGGACATGCGCATGGACCAGGGCAGTTCGCTGACCGCCTATGAAATTGTCAACAACTATCCCAAAGACGAGCTGCGCCGGATTCTGTATGAATACGGCGAGGAGCGCTATGCACCCCAGATCGCGGCGGCAATCGAGCGCGTGCGCTCCGACCGCCCGATCGAGACGACGCTGGAGCTGGTGGACATCATCAAATCCGCCATGCCCGAGCGGGCACTGCGCGAAAAGCAGCATCCGGCAAAGCGGAGCTTTCAGGCAATCCGCATTGCCGTCAACGACGAGCTGGGCGCGGTCAGCCGCATGATGCGCGCGTCCATCGACCACCTGAACCCCGGCGGGCGGCTCTGCGTCATCACGTTCCATTCGCTCGAAGACCGCATCGTGAAAAACGCGATGCTTGATGCCGCAAAGGGCTGTACCTGCCCGCCGAGCTTTCCCGTGTGCGTCTGCGGCAGAACGCCGAAAATTCAGGTCCTGACCAAAAAACCAATCATCGCCACCATGGAGGAGGTGCGGGAAAACCCCCGCGCCAGAAGTGCAAAGCTGCGCGTGGCGGTGAAGCTCTGAGTCTAAGAAAGGAGAAGCACCATGGCTGCGGAACGCAATCCATATTACGGCACAAACGGCGCGGCAGCCTATGACGTCTACTCCGCAAACACCGTTCGCCAACCGGTTCGTGAGCCGGAGCGCCGCGAGCTTCCGCAGGAGGCGCCCCAGAAGCGCCAGCGTGTCCGCGCCAGAACTGCCATTGCCCCGTTTACGATTCTGGGCGCGGCAATCACGGCATGTATGATGATTCTCGTCATTTTCGGCTACGTGCAGCTGTTTGAGGCGTCCAGCCGGGTCAGCCGTCTGGAAAACCGGCTCCAGAGCTTACAGGAAGAGCAGCTTCTGCTGCAAAGCAAATACGAAGGAAAGATCGATCTTGCGGCAATTGAGCAGCGGGCGTCAGAGCTGGGACTGCGCAAGCCCTCGCAGGAGCAGATCGTCTACGTCAATCTCACCGGAACCGATCAGGCGGAGATCTATACGACGGAAAAGAGCAGCATCCTCGGCGAAATGATCGGTGCAATCGAGCAGAGTATTTCCGACTTGATTGCATATCTGCATCCGGCGGCGGCATAGAGTAAGGAAGAAGAGCCGCAGGACACAGCAATAGAGCGTGACAGGGGCGGTTTCCAGAGAGTTGTAAACCGCCCTTGTTTTCACAATCGGGCAGAAAGGCAGGAACATGGCACGCAAAATCATCCCCCTGAAACGGGAAAAACACGAACCGAAGCTTTCGCGCGCGGAGCAGTCGCAGCGTGCCAACCGGACCATTCTCCGCAGGACGCTGGTTCTGATGGTGCTGTTCGGCGTGGTGGTCTTCATTCCGCTGATCGTGACGCTTTACAACCTTATGATCCGCGACCACGATTACTATGAGGCGCAGGCGATTGACAATCAGACGCGCTATACGAGTCTGTCTGCCTCGCGCGGGCAGATTTTCGACCGGAATATGAACGTGCTTGCCTCGTCGAAGACGGTGGAGACGGTCTTCATCGACCCCAACGAGATCGCGCAGGAGATGGCAAAGCCGGAAAACAGCAATCTGCTGGATCACATCGCGCGCGGGCTATCAGAGATTCTGGACGTCAGCACCGATTTTGTCTACAAGCAGGCGGAGGACAAGGCGTTCCGCTATAAGGTTATCCGCCGGAAGATTCCGGAGGAGCTTGCCGACGAGGTCAGAAGCTTCGTCTCTGAAAACGAGATCAAGGGCGTGTATCTGGAAACCGACGCCCAGCGCTACTATCCCTATTCGTCTCTTGCCGCGCAGGTGATGGGCTTTGTGTCGACCGACAACGTCGGTTCGGAGGGACTCGAGGCATATTATGACTCGTATCTGCAGGGCACTGCCGGAAAGGTCGTCACGACCAAGGGCAACTACGGCTCGGAGATGCTCTATACATATGAAAAATACTACGATGCCTCCGACGGAGACAGCCTTGTCACGACGATTGACCAGACGGTGCAGCATTATCTGGAAAAAAATCTCGAGACAGCGATCGAAAAATATGATATTATAAACGGAGCGTTCGGCATCGTCATGGACGTCAACTCCGGGCAGATTCTGGCGATGGCAAACCTCGGCAGCTACGATCCCAACAACTATCAGGAAATCTACGATCAGGCGCTTGCCGGGCAGCTGGAGGCGCAGTATCAGGACGCGCTGCTGCTGGACAAAGACTCCAACGCTTATCAGGAAGCGATGAGCGCGTACAATCAGGCGGTGGCGGCGGAGCGCCTGCGCCAGTGGAGAAACCGCTGCGTCTCCGACGGCTATGAGCCGGGCTCGACCTTCAAGCTCGTGACGCTGGCGGCGGCGCTGGACTGCGGCGCGGTCACGGAAAACAGCACGTTCTACTGCGGCGGTCATGAAACCTTCAACGACCGCGAGCAGGAGGTCTCCTGCTGGAAGGCGGCAGGTCACGGCATGCAGACGACCATGGAGGCGCTGGGGCACTCGTGCAACATTGCCTTCGGTCACATCGGCGTCAACATGACAAGAAAGACGTTTGTCGAATACTTCAAGGCGTTTGGTTTTCTGGAAAAGACCGGCGTGGACCTTCCGGGCGAGGCGTCGGGGCTTTTCTGGGCAGAGGATAAATTCTCCGTTGCAAACCTCATCTCTGCCTCCTTCGGTCAGACCTTCCGTGTGACGCCCATGGAGCAGGTGCGTGCGGTTGCGGCGATCGTCAACGGCGGATATCTTTTAAAGCCTTACGTTGTCAGCCAGGTGCTCGACAGCGACGGCAACGTCGTGAAGTCCAACGAGCGGACCGTTTTGCGCCAGGTTATCAGCGAGGAAACGTCTGCGACAATGTGCAAAATGATGGAGTACGTCGTCACCGACGGCACGGCAGGCTCTGCAAAGACCCCCGGCTACCGCGTGGGCGGCAAGACCGGCACCTCGGAAAAAATCGATACCTACGATGAAAACGGCAAGCCGGTTGAAGACAAAATTGTTTCGTTCATCGGCGTTGCGCCGATTGACGCCCCCAAATATGTCGTGCTCGTTGCGCTTGATACGCCGAACTATGTTGCCGGCACCAGCTACACGCCGCACAACCAGTATATTTCGGGCGGCCTCATGGCGGCGCCGACGGTCCGCGATGTCTTCCTGGACATCCTTCCCTATCTCGGCGTGGAGCCGGACTACTCGTCGGATGATATCCGCGGCGTCAATATTACGCTGCCCGATGTGATCGGTATGACGGAAGACGAGGCGGCGGCGCTTCTTTCCGGAAAATCCATCACCTACCGCACGGTCGGTCAGGGCAGTACCGTCTCCGACCAGCTCCCGAGCCCGGGCGCGGAGGTTCCCGGCAATTCCGAGATCATTCTCTATTTCGGAAACGCCGTCAAGACGACCGAGCAGGTCGAGGTTCCGGACTTTGTGGGCTACGGCATTGCGGATGTGGATTATCTGGCAACCAACGCGGGGCTTTATATCCAGGCGAAGGGCACCGACCACCGCGACGAATATGTCACGGTTGCCTATCAGGACATCGAGCCCGGAACAATGGTTGACAGAGGGACTACAATTACAGTAGAATTTACAACCGGCGGAGCATCGGACTGACGCGCCGGAAAAACAGGACAACGAAAGGAGCACAGCGCATGAAGCTGGCGGAACTTCTGAGAGGAATTGAAATCAAAGAGGGCTGCTACGACCCGGAGCTGGAAATCACGGGCGTCAGCTATGACTCGCGGCAGACAAAGCCCGGCGAGGCGTTTGTCGCAATCCCCGGCTTTGCCTCAGACGGCTACCGGTTTATCCCCAAGGCGCTCGAGCGCGGCGCGGGTGTGATCATCTGCGAGCGCGAGCCGGAGCAGAAGGCACAGTATGTACAGGTTGCCGATTGCAGAAAGGCACTTGCCAGGCTTGGCGCAAACTGGTTCGGCCACCCGGCGGATAAAATGACGATGCTCGGCGTGACCGGAACGAACGGGAAGACGACGATCACGTATCTTCTCAAAACAGTGCTGGAAAAGACGCTCGGCGCGAAAGTGGGCCTCATCGGCACGATTCAGAACATGATCGGAGATACTGTCATCCACACCGAGCGCACCACGCCGGAGTCCTTTGAGCTGCAAAAGCTCTTCTCCGAGATGGTGGACGCGGGCTGCACGCACTGTGTGATGGAGGTATCAAGCCACGCGCTGGTGCTGCACCGGGCGGACGAAATTTCCTTCGAGACCGGCATCTTCACCAACCTCACCGAGGACCACCTCGATTTTCACAAGACGATGGACGCCTACTGCGAGGCAAAAGCAATGCTCTTTACCAGATGCAGGCACGGCGTGGTGAACACGGACGACGCCTACGCGCAGAAAATCATGGCGCACGCGACATGTAGCCTGCTGTGCTATGCGGAAAAGGACCCGGAGGCGGAGCTTCGGGCGGAAGACATCGAGCTTGCCGCAGACCATGTGGCGTTCACTGCGAAAACGGCGCATGAGCAGGCGCAGGTGCGGCTGGCGATTCCCGGCGGCTTTACGGTCTATAACGCGCTGGCAGTCATCGGCGCAGGGCTGACGCTCGGCATTCCGCTCTCCAAAATTGCGGACGCGCTGAAAAACGCGTCGGGCGTCAAGGGAAGAGTCGAGGTTGTCCCGACGCCCGGAAAGCCCTATACGGTGCTGATTGACTACTCCCACACACCGGACAGTCTGGAAAACGTGCTCAAAACCGTGCGCGGCTTCTGCAAGGGACGGGTGATTGCCGTCTTTGGCTGCGGCGGAGACCGCGACCCCTTCAAGCGTCCTATTATGGGACGAATCGGCGCAGAGCTTGCGGACCTGTGCGTCGTGACCTCGGACAATCCGAGAACGGAGGACCCGATGGCGATCATCGACGCGATTGTAGCGGGAATGCAGGAAAGTAAGCACCCCTATGTGGTGATCGAAAACCGTGTCGAGGCAATCGGCTGGGCAATGGCGCACGCGCAGAAGGACGATGTGATTGTCCTGTGCGGCAAGGGACACGAAACCTATCAGGAAATCGGACACGAAAAACGGCACCTGGATGAACGGGAAGTCGTTGCGGATTTTTTGGGGAGAGAAGTATGAAAGAACTGACGTTAAAGCAAATTGCCGACTGGTGCGGCGGAACAGTTGCGCCGGAATATGAAACGGTTCCCGTCACGGGCGTGGAATCGGACTCCCGCAAGGTAGAGGTCGGAGACCTGTTTGTCGCCCTGCGCGGCGAGCGGGTCGACGGACATGATTTTATCCCGTCTGCCAAGACCCTCGGCGCATCAGCCGCGCTGGTCAGCCGTCCGAGCGAGGAGCTTCCGTGCGTGGTAGTGGAAAGCCCGCTGCGCGCCTATGGAGAAATCGCGAAGCATTACCGCGAAATGACGGGCGTGAAGGTGGTCGGCATCACCGGAAGCGTCGGCAAGACGACGACGAAGGAAATGATCGCAAGCGTTCTGTCGCGCGATTTCAAGCTCTATAAGAGCGAAGGGAACCACAACAACGAAATCGGTCTTCCCATGACCGTGATGAACATGCCGGAGGACACGGAGCTTCTGGTTGCGGAGCTGGGGACGAACCATCCGGGCGAGATTGCTTACTTAAGCGCGATTGCGCAGCCGGACTATGCGGTCATCACGAACATCGGCATCGCGCACATCGAGTATCTGGGAAGCCGCGAGGGCATTCTGCGCGAGAAGCTTGACATTCTGCGCAGCAGCCTCAAAAACACCGTCGGCATTTTCAACGGCGACGAGCCGCTTCTGTGGAACGTGCGCGACAAGGGCACGCACAAAAAATACTATTTCGGCATCGACAATCCGTCCTGCGACGTGGTCGCCAGCGGAATTCAGGAGCTGGACGACGGCATGCGCTTTCATGTGAGCGGCTTTCATCATGAGTTTGAGCTGTTTGTCCCGGCGCTGGGGCGGCATATGGTCTATAACGCGCTGGCGGCGGCGACGGTCGGTCTTGCCATGGGCGTGAAGCCCGAGACCATCCAGAACGAGCTTTCTATCTTCCGCAATACCGGCATGCGCCAGAAGATCTATGAGAAAAACGGCATGACGATCATTGAAGACTGCTACAATGCAGGTCCCGAGTCGACCGAGGCGGCGCTCGGCGTGCTGGCAAGCGTTAAAACAAGCGGCAAGCGCATTGCGGTCCTTGGTGACATGCTGGAGCTGGGCAACCGCTCGAGCGCAGAGCATTACCGCATCGGGCGCATTGCCGCGCAGAAGGCAGACCTGCTTCTGACTTACGGTGCACACTCGGTGCGCACAGTCACGGGCGCGATTACGGGCGGGATGTCTCCCAAGAATGCCGAGCATTTTGATACGCATGAAGACCTCGTGCGCATGCTCAAAATGCGCGCCGGCGAGGCGGACGTTATTTTGTTCAAGGGCAGCCGCGGCATGAAGATGGAGCGGGTGCTGCAGATGTTCCTGGACGATCACGAAGCGTAATACAGTAAGAGAAGAAACCGGAGGAAGAACCTCATGCAGGCAATCATTGTGGCAGTATGCTCGTTCGTACTTGCCGTTGTTTTCGGAAAATTACTCATCCCCGTGCTGCGCGCGCTCAAAGCCGGGCAGTCGATCCGCGAAATCGGTCCCAGCTGGCACAACTCGAAGGCGGGGACACCCACAATGGGAGGACTCGTCTTCATCGCCGCGGCGGCGCTGTGCACGATTGCCGGCGGCTGGCGGAGCATGCTGGCGGGAAATCTCACGCACCTTTATGTGCTGGCGTTCGCGCTGGTCTTCGGCGTCATCGGCTTTCTCGATGATTTTATGAAGGTCAAATATAAGCGCAACCTCGGTCTGACTGCCATCCAGAAGCTTGCTTTGCAGCTGGCGGCTGCGGGCGCGTATCTGGCGCTGCTGCGCTGGAACGGGGATCTGACCTGCGATCTTTACATTCCATTCTGGAACGTCAGCTTCGAGATCAACTGGATTGTCTATCTGATTTTTGCGATGTTCGTCATTGTCGGCTGCGTGAACGCGGTCAATCTCACCGATGGCATCGACGGCCTGGCGTCCGGCGTGACGCTTCCGGTGATGGTTTTCTTCGCGGTGACAGCCTGTATGTGGGGCAAAACGACGCTGGCGCTGCTGCCTGCCGCGCTGGCAGGCGGTCTTGCGGGCTTCCTGGTCTACAACTTCCATCCGGCGAAGGTCTTCATGGGAGACACGGGCTCGCTGTTTCTCGGCGGCATGGTCTGCGGGCTTGCCTTTGCGCTCGATATGCCGCTGGTGCTGCTTCTGGTCGGCATCATCTACATCATCGAAACGGTTTCCGTTATCATGCAGGTGACATATTTCAAGCTGACCCACGGCAAGCGGATTTTCCGCATGACGCCGATCCACCATCACTTTGAAATGGGCGGCTGGAGCGAGGTCAAAATTTTCACGGTCTTTACCGGCATCACGGTTGTCATGTGCATCCTTGCCTTCCTCGGCGTGCGCGCGCGGTAAGAGCTGTCAAAAAGCAGGGGCTTTTTGACAAAGAGAATGCACCTCGACTGCGCGCATAATTTTGCGCCGAAGGCGCAAAATTCCACACTTGCGAGGTGAGAAGGATTGTACCCGCAAGGGGCACGCGACATCCGTAAGGCAGCAGAGCTGCCAACGGCTGTCCTGTTCCGGTCGGCAAAGCCGCCGGATACAATGGATTTCCACTTTATTTCGCCCTGCGGGGCGAAACTCTACGAGGCTTGCATAGAAAGGAGCTTTCCATGCCAAACGGCTCAAATCCGGCTTTTGTCAGCACACAGGGAGAACGCCTGCCGGTCCGCAGGAATAAGGACGGCAGCGTCATGATGGACGAGCGGGGACTGCTCGATCTGCCGTTTCTGGTGCTGGTGGTGCTGCTTGTCACCATCGGCGTCATTATGGTCTTTTCATCGAGCTATGCAAGAGCATATTATAAAGAGGGAAACTCCACCTATTATTTTGCGCGGCAGGCGATTTTCGCGGTGCTGGGCATCGGCGTGATGCTGTTCGTCTCGCGCATCAACTATCAGCTCTGGCGAAGCGTCTCGTTTCTCGTGCTGGCAGGCACGATATTCTTTCTGCTGCTCGTTCCGATTTTCGGTACGGAGGAGGGCGGCGCGAAGCGCTGGATCTGGATTGGCTTTACCTCCTTCCAGCCATCGGAGCTGGCAAAGGTCGCAATCGTCATGACCTTTGCAACGCTCATGTCGACCTACCGCGAGAAGATGCAGACCTTCCGCTACGGCGTTCTGCCGTTCGCGGTGATTCTGCTTGTGATCTGCGGTCTGGTTGCGTTGGAAAAGCACTTTTCGTGCATCCTGATTCTGCTGACCATCGGGGCGTCCATGATGTTCCTCGGCGGAACGGAGCTCAAATGGTTCGGCATCGGCGCGGCAGTCGTCGCAGTGTTTGCGGTGCTGTACCTCAACTTCATGGGCTACGCCAGCGCGCGTGTGACGGCGTGGCGCGACCCTGCCTCCGACCCGGCGGGAGACGGTTATCAGATTTTGCAGTCGCTCTATGCCATCGGCTCGGGCGGGCTCATGGGGCTCGGCCTTGGCAGGAGCCGGCAGAAATACCTCTATCTTCCCGAGGAACACAACGACTACATTTTCCCGATCCTCTGCGAGGAGCTCGGCTTTGTGGGCGCGATGGTGGTGTTGGTTCTTTTCATGCTGCTCATCATCCGGGGCTACTGGATCGCGATGCACGCGAGAGACCGCTTCGGCGCGCTCATGGCGGCGGGACTCACGACGCATCTTGCCTTGCAGGTGTTTTTGAACATCGGCGTTGTGACAAACTTCCTGCCCGCGACTGGTATTTCGTTGCCGTTTTTCTCCTATGGCGGCACGGCGCTTCTCATCCAGCTCTTTGAGGTTGGACTGATTCTGAGCGTTTCGCGGCAGAACGATAATAAACTGCTTTAAGCTGTGAAAGAAGCTGATGCTTCTTTCGGATAACATGGATTTTTATTTGATTTCGTGTCTGCGG
>ERZ773139.2237-NODE-2237-length-19994-cov-7.137168_pt1 | contig 19994 bp, 24 predicted proteins | sample MGYA00580854_ERZ773139 | MGnify/ENA primary metagenome ERZ773139 (study PRJEB29015, sample SAMEA2737809) | human gut metagenome | biome: human gut; feature: human-associated habitat; material: faeces | place: China | collected 2012 ...
AAGAAAGTGTTGTGGTCAACCATTCAGGCTCGATCTTGATGCCGGAGAAGCTGGAGCTGCCTGCGTCCGGTCAGCTGGATGCATGGGATGAGTTCGGTTTTCTCGATGAGTGTGACATGACACTTCGAGAGTTTTGCGAAGTGCATGATCTCCCATATCCCGCAGAGGAAGAAGAGTTTCATATACGTCCAGCCCGCCCAGATGAGGCGGGCTTGTTTTATGCCCAGCAGCCCTCAGAGGACGAGCGGCTGGGGGCTATCGGTCATATCCGCATAGACTTCGGACGCAGCGGCAACGAATTCTGGCACACATGGCATCCACGCGGATCTGAGGACCTGAACAATCCTGCGTTCAAGGCTGAACTTCAGGAGGTCGTTGACATGATGCGAGGTAATGTCCTGAAAAGCCGTATTGCAATGGCGCACTTCTGTTATGAACATGGCGGAAGGATCAACGGAGATTGGACGCAGGATTTTGGCTACATCGTAGATACAGAGCATTACAGCTACTGCCTGCGCTGCAATCCATCCCCCGGAGATTACAACGCATACCTGACTTGCTTTGACCTTGATGTCCAGCGGCAGAACATGGCAGAGGAAAAACCTCTGGTCGGCCGGGTCACTTTTGTGGGCGACGATACGCAGGAGTTTACCGATGCGGAAGCCTTTCTCAAATGCATTCGGGAAGAACTGCCGTACTTCCCGACCACTGGCTTTCGTTGTGAGGTGCTAACCGACGATCCTGCCGTCCGCAAGCAAGTGGATGACATCTTCTATGACTTTTTCGGCGAGGAGAATCCTCACCAGATAGAGGACTATCAAAACGAAACCAAACAGGACATGACTTTTGGAGGAGTGTGAATATGGACAGAAAAATGGTGAACTTTATCAAAGAGCAGTATCCGCCCGGCACTCGCATCCGCCTCAACTCAATGGAGGATCCCTATGCGCCTATTGCTCCCGGTACGGAGGGCGTGGTAGACTTTGTGGATGACATCGGTACCATCCACATGAAGTGGAATAACGGTAGGTCGCTTGGGATTGTCCCAGGTGAGGACAGCTTCTCGGTACTGCCGCCCAAACTAACTACGTTAAAGCTATATATGCCCCTGACTGCTGAACTCTACGAGGGGAGTGAGTACGGGGATTGGGAGCCGGAAAGCACGGAACTTGATGGCAGTGCATTGCGGAGCTATCAGGATCAGATCATGGCCGAGCTGGTCAAAAATCGTATGCCGGAGGAAACCGAGCGTGGACTCATGTATTGGTATGGTAAAGCTGACAGCATAAATACCAAGGTTCACTCCGCAGTCTTTACCGTTGAGGAGCGTGACCGGCAGCTCTGGGGCGTCGCCGAGTGCCGTGTTGCCGGTGCATTGAGTGCTGCGGAGCTGGATACCCTAAAAAAGTATATCACCGGTCAAGCTGCGGACGGCTGGGGCGAGCACTTTGAACAGTGTGAGATCCTTGTGGATGGCGGAAGTGAGCTGTATGTCCATCTTTGGAATTCCGACGATTGGAGTATCCAGACGGAGCAGGAATGCTTTACGCCCAAGCTCGCGGAGGGGCTGCCGGAGTTGTGTTTCTCCACCCTTCCCGGTACCGGTGCTCTCATCTGTATCAAACGAGGCGAGAGCGGTTACTATCCCAGTGACTGGTCTACGGACAATCCCGCGCAGAACCGTGAACTGGCGGACTACAACAACGAACGCCTTGGCGTTACACCCGCACAGGAGAAAGCCATGAAAGTAGGTTCCATGTTTGGCTGGAGCGTCCCCGGTGCAGACCCATCTGCATATCAGCAGCCCGAACAGCAGCAAGGAGGGATGACCTTTGGATAAAAAGATATTCGGCGTCTATCTTGCAAAGCTTGATGCGCCCGACAGTGAAGCCCACACCAGACTGGAACTGCCAGCTTCTCCGTGGGAGCTGCATGATGCAATGGACAAGGTGCAGCTTCAGGAAAATGAGGAGCTGTATCTGGAGGTGGACGATTATTACGGCTTTGAGTATCTTGCCCCGCATTTGGATGGATCAGACATCAGCCTGAATGAGTTGAACGAACTTGCCAGACAACTGGCAGCACTGGATGAGGTACAGGGAATTGCCTTTGAGGGACTGTTCTCAATGGAGGTGCAGAAGAAAATAAGCACCAATGGCGGCATTATAACGCCGCAGGATCTGCGGGATCTGGCGGTCAGCGCAAAAACCGACTGTTATCATATTGTGGATGCCGCAGATGATGCTGCCCTCGGCCGGTTTTACGCAGAGAACGATTTTATTCCCGAATTGGACGGAGTATCTGACAGCGTGTTTAAAATGCTGGACTTTGCCGGTATCGGAAGAATGATGCGCCAAGGTGAAAACGGTGTTTTCGTCGGAGGTTGTTATGTGCTGCAGGATGGCGAAATGACTACTGCACCACCCTGTTCCAGAGAGCTTCCTGAAAAGCCCGACTATCTCTTCCGGGTTACCCTTGGTCTGCATCCCGACCTTGACGCTGACCAAACTGTCACGCTTACATTGCCTGCGTCTGCTGAAGAATTGAAAAAGGCGCAGAAGCAGCTCGACGCAGACGGCTGGGAAGGTGTTGTGGTTCTCGCCTATGATGGCATCATTCCACAGGCGGCAGAGTTTGCCGACCTGCCAGCGGAATTGGAGACATTCAACCATTTCGCAGAGGTCGTGGAGAATATGCCCTCCCGCGAGAAGCAACTCCCAAAGTTCAAAGCGGTACTCAGAATCTGTCAGTGCAGCAGCGTTAATCAGGCAATTTCGCTTGCGGAGAGACTGGAGCATTTTTATTTTGACGCGAGGATAAGGAACTATGCCGACCTCGTGTACGATGAGCTTGAAAACGTCATTGGCGACAGACAGGCGGAGGAACTGCGCCAGTGCCTGGACATTGAGAAGTACGGCAGAATACTCCAGCAAGGCTACAACGCCGTGTTCACCGAGTACGGCATGGTAACGCGCGATGACTTTCAGCCGATGGACGCCCTGTGGCAGGATGAGTCGGAGGCGATGGACATACAGATTACATGAAAAAGACGAGCCTGTGTAAAAACAAGCTCGTCACTCTATTTCTTCGTCCATATCGTTGAACTCCGGGCAATCGAAAAACTCCGAGAGCGTAATATCCAGCGCGTCACATAGCTTCTTCAATGTGAACACACGCGGATTAGCCGTAACTCCGCTGACTATGTCATGGACAGTGGACGCCGTGGTTCCGGCCATGCTGCAAAGCTTGCCCACAGTTATCCCGCGCTCATTGCACAGCTGCGTTATGCGCCGTGAAAACACTGTTCCCTCTTCCACAGTTCCACCTCCTCTTCGGAATACCGTAGAGATATTATCTGCGAAGAGCGCGAAAATTACATTCGGAATTCCGTAGACATTTGCAAAAACATGTGCTAAACTATAACAAATTCGGAATTCCGTAAGAATGGTGTGGGATCATGGAAGATAAATTAGAAAAAGCGTTCGGAGATTTTATAGACCGCAGAGAGTACGACGAGGCAAGCAACGCTATGCTTGCGCTGACTAGGAGCGCATTTATAGCCGGATGGAAAGCTGCGGGCGGAACCATACCTGAGTCTCAGCCCGTGTTCACGATCATAGAAGGCAATAAGGAACACAAAAAATAAATACCTGGATCACAGCAGGGCCGTTTCCCGAAAAGAAGCGGCTCTGCTTTTTCATGCCCATTTCCGGGAAGCGATGCCCGGAAAGGAAATGCAATGAGAAAAGAACAGCTCTGCGTCTACCTATATAAAAATTGCAGAGGAAAGAAAAGGTGTGTAAGTGCCCGTACCATACAGGCAGACCTGCACATGAGCGAAAACGAGCTGCGCAAGCACGTCAACCGTCTTCGTCGCGAGTGTATCCCCATCGGCAGCAGTTCAAATGGCTATTACTTTGCCGAGACTGCCGCCGAAGTCTACGACACCATCAAGAACCTACGGCGTATACGCGACGGTATTGACACCGCCATAACGGGACTTGAGTGCTCGATGATCAGCTTCCGGGGCGGTGACGGCGTCTGAAAAGCTTCATCCCGTGGGTCGGCGGCAAGGGCAAGCTTCTATGGATCATAGAGCGCCTTGCCCCGGCTAACTACTCACGCTTCATAGACGTGTTCGGCGGCAGCGGCACGGTGCTTATGAACAGACCAATCAAGCGCGGCTGTATGGAGGTGTATAACGACTACAACTCCAACCTCACGAATCTGTTCTTCTGCGTGAAGGAGCGTCCACTGGCCTTGATCACAGAGCTTGGCTTCCTGCCCCTCAACAGCCGGGACGACTTTGAAGTAATATCCCGGCAGCTAAAGTGTGAAGAATTCAACGACGAGTACCTCGCAATAGAGTTGGAACTGGCAGACAAATACTTCTCTCCGCTCCATGCCAAGGCCATAAAGGCGCTGCTTCTCAAGCGCGTCCAGCGTGGGAACGTGCGTAGAGCGGCAAACTACTACAAGCTTATCCGATACAGCTTCAGCGGTGCGGGCAAGTCCTTCGGCGGAAAGCCCTGCAATATACGGAACTTCTTCACAGATATATGGCGCTGTTCCCGGCGGCTCGAAAACGTGGTCGTAGAGAACAAGGACTTTGAGAGTCTGCTGGCGCAGTATGACCGCCCAGACGCTTTCTTCTACTGTGACCCGCCATATTACAATGCCGAGTGTTACGAAGTGGAGTTCCCCAAGAGAGACCATCTCCGGCTGTGCAGTGCCATCAAGCGCTGCCGTGGCTTTGCGATGGTCTCTTACAATTTCTGCGCCGAGATTCTGGACATCTACAAGGACTTCTATATATTCCGCACCAAGCGTCCGAACTCAATGTCACAGACTGCGGGCAGCGAGTATGAAGAAGTCATCATCACGAACTTTGATCCTCTGCTCTGCACCTCACAGCTCTCAATATTCACAAGAAGCTCAGACATGGGAGTCGAGCTTGTACATGAGCCGGAATTGCCTTGTGGTTTGACAGAGGACGGAAAGATTATTTTCAATAAAGATACGGAGGAAAGCCGATGAAATTTAAACTTTTGAAAAATGAGCACGGAGCCGTTATTACCCATGTTGCGCTTGCACTGAGCGGCATAGAGCGTGAAGATGCCGCACAGCTTATAGTGTCTCCGCAGATGGCGCTCATCCTTAAAGACAAAATGAGTGTCAAGGAAATCATGACGGCAATATCCAGTATGGTTATGGTCGTCGGCAATCTTGCACACAGGCTCGTTGAAATGTGCGAGCCTCAGTGTGAGGACTGCGACTATGACTGCATCTCAGAGCTGCTTAACAGCGCGGTGGATTCTGCCTGTATGGACATCGCAAAGCAGTACAGCTCCGGCGGTGAGCAGACTATGGATAATGCCTACGAAGCAGCAACGTCCGTGATCAACGGCTTCGTCATTGGCCACGGATGTTTGAAAGAGCTGCTCAGACAGTATATTGAGGAGGACACCTGTGGCAAATAACATTCCGCTTTACACTGCGTCCCGCGAATATGCCAGGGTTCACAATGAGATTCCGCTCTGGCGCGAGAGCATCAACGAGAACATACGCTGCAAACAGGCCATTGAGGAAGCCGTCCGGCAGAGCTTCGACGGCATGTATCTGAAACCGGATTGCGCTGAGAGCGTTATACAAGAGTTCGGTTTTGACCGGGTGGAATACGTCCTCGGCAACACTTTGCAGCAACTCAAATATGACGGCAGGTTCAGTTGGTCAAATAAAGAATGGGGTGAAAACATTGAGATACCTGACGACCACCGCAATTGCGAATTCTGTGTCGGCTCTCATCCGGCAGTTCTGGACGGCTTCATCGACGAATACAGAAAAGCCGCAGAAGAGCAAAGCTTTGAGTTCGGAGAAATACATGGATAAAGAGCTGTGCTCCGAACTGGAACGGCGCATAGACCGAGAGTTTGCGGAGTATGAGGACGCCATGCTCGAGCACAGCACGGCTTACGTCTTTGCCAAGTGCGGCGAGATAAACGCCATGTGTACCTGCTATAATCTGCTCACCATAAAGCTCGTTCAGGCAGCAGACATGCCCTGCATCGAGTACCTTGCCCGCTTCCGTCAGCCGCTCAAGGCCGTCTGTGATGAGTGGATAAAACTTGACCGCAAGCATGAGGAGGCATTCGATTCGATGCTTCAAGCTCTCATGGAATCCGGCTCGGCAGAGAGCCGCAGCGATTTTGACCCGGACTGGGTCGTCAAACACTGCTCTCAGGCTATGCACTGAGAGCTATTTTCATATAGGAGGAAAAACCAATGCGCAGAAAAAAGATATATTCAGTACTCATCATGACGGCAGTGTTCGTCTCGCTGCTGTCCATCCCCGCCTACGCCAGCGGGGATGTTGCCGGTGCGGTCGAGAGCACGTGGTCGACTGCATCCCAGCAGATAAAAACCGTTGTGGACAACGTCGTCTTCCCCGCAATCGACCTTATTCTCGCCGTATTTTTCTTTGCCAAACTGGGGACGGCGTATTTCGATTTTCGGAAGACCGGACAGTTTGAATGGACTGCACCGGCTATACTCTTCGCCTGTCTCGTCTTCACTCTCACCGCTCCCAATTACATCTGGGGCATCGTCGGGCTGTGAGAATTTGCAGCCGAGAGAGGCGGTGATGATCAATATTTATATGGGATTTTGTCTCGTCGAAGATACTGGATGAGATACTCGACTGGCTCTACTGCCAGATCATAGGCTTCCTCGGAAACTTCTTCGCCGAGATGGGCAGCATGGGCGCGGAGCTGTTCGAGATGAGCTGGGTGCAGGGCATCGTGCAGTTCTTCAATTACCTTGCGTGGACGCTGTACGTCATCGGTCTCATCGTCGCCTGTTTCGAGTGCGGCATAAACTACGCCGGAGGCAAAGGCGACATCCGTGCGGTGGCCCTCAATGCCATAAAGGGATTCATGGCGGCGAGCCTGTTCTCAGTTGTGCCGGTCAGACTTTACCAGCTCGCGATCTCCTTGCAGGCCGAGTTTACTTCAGGCATGACCGGCTACGGGACGTCTATCGGTGAAGTCGCGGCAAACATCATTCAGGAGTACGAAGAGATCGAAACTGTCGCCGACCTTATTGTGAAGCCCATCTCCGGCTTTGAAGCAGTAACAAGCCCCATCATGGTGATCGTCTGCATCATCATGATGGCGTATGCCGTAATAAAAGTGTTCTTCGCAAACCTCAAACGCGGCGGCATTCTCTTGATACAAATAGCAGTCGGCAGTCTGTATATGTTCAGCATCCCGCGCGGAGGTATAGACGCATTCGTCCAGTGGATGAAGCAGGTCATCGGTGTGTGTCTCACAGCGTTCTTACAGGCGACGATACTCATTGCGGGACTGCTCGTGTTCAAGGCGCACGCACTGCTCGGCATTGGGCTTATGCTCTCGTCGAGTGAGATAACGCGCATCGCCGGAGCCTTCGGTCTCGACACGAGCACGAGAGCAAACATAATGAGCGCAGTCTACACGGCGCAGACGGCGGTACATACCGGCAAGGCTATAGTTCAGGCGGTGAGCAAGTGATGCTCACGCTCGGAAGTTTGTTCGACGGCATAGGCGGCTTTCCTCTCGCCGCCGTGAATAACGGCATAGTGCCATTATGGGCAAGCGAGATAGAACCGTTTCCCATTGCCGTAACGTCTACGCACTTTCCCCAGATGCTCCACTTGGGGGATATAACTAAACTGAACGGAGCTGACGCCGGTAGATATAATAGCCGGGGGCAGCCCGTGTCAAGATCTTTCCATCGCATCAGGTACAAGAGCCGGACTTGCCGGTGCTCGTTCCGGACTCTTCATGGAGCAAATACGGATCACGAAGGAGATGAGAAATGCAGATATATTACGAGGACGATCAGGCGTGTCTGTTCGACCCAGAATCTTATGCTGGGAGAACGTGCCTTATGCGTCGAAGTGCATAAATGACATTATGAGTTGTAAGCAATTATGAACAGTCCTCTCTTCAAAATCTTATATTTTCTCTGAAAAATGCAAAAACGCTGTACATAATTTTCCTCTATACTAAGAATGTCACAATATATTAGGAGGTAACCTATGCACAGCAAGAAAACAGTTTTAATTGTTGATCTGATGAATGCGGCGAACATGGAGTTGATACGCTTGGATTTCAGATCATCGACACTCAGTCGGCATGACAAAGAATTTCGCCGTTTCTGCAACTACTGTACGGAAAATGGAATTCAAACTTATGATGCAGAAACCGGACCGCAGTACTTCAAGTTTCGCTTTGGCTTGAACATCGGCGATGCCAACATAAAATTGAACAGGCAACAGCTTGAGGCGCGCAATTCAATTCGCTTTTTGGACGATATCTTTCAATTTGGATATGCATTACGCTACAGTCATCATGACTATACCCTTACGCAGCAATATGCCAACTTACTGAATGAATACCTTGCGTGGTGTCAGAGAAACAACAACTCAGCCGGAACAATTGATGTCAAAAGGACAAAGATCCGGCAATTCTTATGCTTTTTGGATGGGCGCAAAATAGAGCTTTCAGAGTTAACCGCTGCAGACATTTCAGACTTTATGACCACACTGTGTCGTTACCATCGTGCGACCATCCATATATTCAGCAGCGTTTTGCGTGATTTTTTTCGATACCTTCAGGAAAACGGTACGCTGGAAAATGATTTATCCCCAAGTGTTCAAAGGCCCAAGATCTACATTGAAGAAAATATCCCCGAAACGTGGACCCCAGAGGAAGTACGACAATTATTGTCCGTTATTGACCGCAGCAATGCGATTGGGAAAAGGGATTACGCGATGCTTCTGCTTGCTATTCTGCTGGGCATGAGGGCTGGAGACATCTGTGCATTGAAATTCAAAAATCTGGACTGGCATCAGAAACTGATCACCTACACACAGCAAAAAACGAAAAAGACAAACACGCTGCCATTGCTTCCTATAATTGGAGATGCCATTATTGACTACTTAAAAAATGGCCGGTTAGACTCTGACTGTGATAATGTGTTTATCCGCCATATTCATCCTTACGGCGAATTTCAGTCCAGTACATCTCTTTCTGAAAATCTCAAGCGATATATGAAGTATGCCGGACTGACGGTGAAGAAGCGAAAAACAGCTCACTCACTGCGTCATACGCTGGCAAGCAGTCTCTTGTATGACGGCACACCGCTTATGACGATTTCCAATATTCTTGGACATAACAGCCCCAAAACGACCTCGGTATATACCAAGGTAGACCTTCCGGCCTTGCGTAAATGTGCATTGTCTTATGGGAAACGGAGGGAATTGGTATGACTTCAAAAATGCTGTTAGAGCAGTATATGGCAGAACGCCATGCTCTTGGATTTAGCCTGAAAACGGATGAAGGCTGTATTCAGCGCTTCCTCCGGGATTTCGCTGAGCCTGATGATGGAGTGATTTCGTTTACAAAAGAATATGTTCTAAGCCATATGGGAAACAGGTTGAACGTGCAAACCAATACCATCCTCAGAGATGTTAGCGCAATCAATGGATTCCTTGATTTTGTGATCCGCAAAGGATATACAGCATACAAGATCCCTCCTAAATCTCTTCCAAAAGAAAACCGCAATTTTAGGGCCTACATTTTTACGGATGATGAAATTGAGCGAATGTTGATTGCCGCGGATCATACGCCATTTACGGAGCAAAACCCTGCTCGAAAATACCAGATTCCTGTTATGTTTCAAATCTTATTCAATTGCGGACTGCGGACCTCCGAATTACTCAAACTGCGAATGTGCGATGTAGACCTCGGAGGAAATGTGTTTACCATTTTGGATACGAAATTTCATAAAAGCCGTTTGGTACCATTCTCTGATACGGTTGCGGAGGCCTTGAATCAATATCTGGAAATGTTCCCGCCAAAATCTGCCGATTCCTTGATTTTTCCGAGCTCAGGCCCTCGTAGCAACGATGGAAGGTACGGAAACAGTTGGCTGCGAACTCAATTCCACCAACTTCTCAGAATGGCAGGTATTCCTTACAATGGTCCAGGAAAAGGCCCACGGCCTCATGATATCCGGCACACTTTTGCGGTACACTGCCTTAACAACTGGGTGCTTTCAGGCGAGGACCTTACCGCTGCTTTGCCTGTACTCTCACGATATCTTGGGCACAACGGGCTGACCGGCACGCAAAAATATCTTCAACTGACAGCGCAAATGTATCCGGATATTGTTGCGAAACTGGAAGTGCAATTTGGCAGTCTTATTCCTCAGATGGAGGTGCCCGATGAAAACACCTGATTTCTCCAGATTTTTGACGCAGTACCTTACACACTACCTGCCTGTTCAGAGAAACCTGAGCAGCAATACCATTTGTTCTTACCGGGATACGTTTAAACTTCTCTTGATCTTTTGTAGAGACGAGAAAGGCTTTAATATTGCAAAGCTGAATCTGGCTAAGTTAGACAAAAAGTGCATAGAGGACTTTCTTCTGTGGCTGACCAATACCAGAGGTTCCTCTCCATCCACCTATAACCAGCGCCTCTGTGCTATCCGAGCCTTTTTTGATTATGTTATGACTGAAGAACCGGCGTATATGGAGCAGTGCATTTTGATCCTCAAAATTCCGAGCATGGTATCTCCGGCCCCGCTAGCGCAGTACTTAACGCCAGAAAACCTGAAGCATCTATTGTCTATGCCGGATACCTCTACGCCTAGAGGGCGTAGAGATCTTGTCCTGCTAACTGTTTTGTATGATACTGCAGCCCGTGTTAGTGAATTGGTGGATATTTGTATGCGAGATGTGCGATTGGATTTTCCAGCAGTGATTACTCTGCATGGGAAAGGCGGGAAGATCCGTACTGTGCCACTTATGAAACAGACTGCAGAACTGCTACGCAGTTACTTTGCTGAAAACCATATTGATATACGGCGCAATCCAGATATGCCGCTGTTTTGGAATGGAAGCAGACGCAAATTAACCCGATCTGGAATTACGTACATTGTCCAAAAGTATGCAGACATGGCGCAGGAGCTATCCTCAGGAATGCCCGCAAAAATTTCTCCGCATGTCTTCCGGCATACAAAGGCCATGCATTTGGTACAAGCAAATGTGAACCCAGTCTATATTAAAGACTATCTAGGGCACGCCGATATTTCTACTACAGAGGTTTATGCCAGAGCAGACAACGAAGCCAAGCGAGCTGTTTTGGAGAAAGCAACAGCTCGTCTTGATCTCCCAAAAGCATCTCATTGGGAACAGGATACTGAGTTAATTGAGTGGTTGTCCTCGCTTGGTTAACAAATTTCAAATTATTATGCACAGTGAAACAGGGCACTTTGCTCTGTTTCACTGCTTTTTAAGGCTGTGCTATACATAATTGATTTCTATTCATAACGTGCCTGGAGCCTTCTCCTCAGGTGAGCCGCACGGCGAGGACTTCAGGATCGTCCTTGAGGAGATTATTAAAATATGTGTACCCGACATATATGTTCCTCGACCTCACGCCGGGAAATTTCAATCTGCTGGGTGGATACGAGTGGGAGATACTCTCTCCGTGGGCTGGCGAGTCCTCGATGCTCAACACTGGGGTCTCTCGCAACGCAGAGCCCGAATCTTCCTTGTCGCAGATTTTGGAGGACTCACCGCACCCAAGATATTATTTAAGCCCGAAAGCCTGCCTGGGTATACTGCGCCGAGCGAAGGTTCGTGGAAAACCGCTGCCGAAAAGATTGGAAGCTGCTTTGCTGGCGCAGGCGGGCTTGAGTGATGGTGAGGATATAGACACAGATATCCATGCTTACCATATAAACCAGAGGAACGAAGGGATAGACCTGCACGGCGTCGCGGGGGCGTTGATGGCTACGCAGAACATGCAGATGCAGACCTTCGTCGCGGGCTTCAGTCCGGGAGCCGGAAGCTCGGCCGGGAGCGTTGGCTATACTGAAGATGTTGCGCCGACGCTCAAAAGTGCCGACGGCGGAAATACAACTCCGGCAGTACTGAGACTGTATGAGAACCACGGGATAGACAGCCGGTACAAGGGACCGTTGGACGCTGCCCCCACGCTCTCTGCCAGAGCCGGTACAGGCGGAAACAACCTGCCGCTCGTTGACGATACGCCGCTGTGCATTGCTGGAAACGTGATCGACCGCCAGCCGCAAAACGGCGGCAACGGTAGCGGCGTCAGTGAGGACTTGTCGTATACGATCACCGCGACGGATAGGCACGCGGTCTTTGCCCGTCAGCGCGTGGATGTTTTTCAGGAGGATGATGTAGTCAGTACCCAAAGCGCCAGGCAGTACAAGGACGCGACCGACCTTGTATATGACAGCTCAAAGCCGTTCGCTTACCTCATCCGCAGACTCACGCCGCTGGAGTGCGAACGCTTGCAGGGCTTTCCCGACGGCTGGACAGATATCCCCGGCGCGTCGGACTCAGCACGCTACAAGGCGCTCGGCAACAGTGTCGCTATCCCGTGCGCGGACTATATAATGCACGGCGTCGCCGTGTCGCTGAATGGTTTATAGCTTGTTGCATCTGCTTCGCTTTGCCGGTGATCTTCATTGCTTATGCTGAATAGCTTTGTGCCGTAGCTTCAGGTATACTTCGCTTGCGAAAGCGGAAAGGAGCTTCGATATGGATGAAAAGAAGAAAAACCTCTGTGCCATGATCCCGGAGTCGCTGCACATCAAGGTGCGCGAGGAGCAGGAGCAACTGGCGCTGACACTGAGCGAGTACGTCGAGAAGATCATCAGAGAACATTTTGAAGGAGGCAAAACTATGGCAAACGGGACAAGGACACTGGCGCTGCAGATACCGGAGGAACTCTTCGTAAGGATCAAGGAGCATCTGAGCAAATATGGGCTGACGCAGAAAGAATTCATCATCGGGCTCATAGAGGCTGCGCTCGCCGACGCCGCAGATGCGGAAGCGGCTGAGTAAAAAGCATATATCATTAAAGCCGTCGTGGGAGACCACGGCGGCAATTTTGTTTAGGAGGCACACGATGTACATCTACCCGGATAACCTCGCGGCCAAGGCGACGCTCTGGCTGTGGGAACTTAAAGACCTTGCCATCATCGGCATCGGTTTTCTCATCGGCATATTTTCGCTCGTGCGCACTGGCGCGCTGCTGCCGCTGGCGCTTGTCGTCGCATACGGTTTTCTAAGCATCCGCTTTGACAACACCAGCATACTGGATTTCATCCGCTATGCCGCGGCGTATTTCTTCACACGCCAGCAATACTTTGAATGGAGGGATCCCACATGATCTTCAAAAAGAAAGAATCTACACAGGAGCTGCTCGGCATTGAGGCTATAACGGATTACGGTATATCTACAAAGCAGGGCGAGCTCGTTTTCTTTTCCGTTGCGCCCACCAACCTGAGCGTGCTCCCCGCTGACAGCATTGACGCAAGGATAAACGCCCTGCTCAACATCATCAAGGGCTACGACGGGATAGAGATGATCGCTACGGACTCGATGCAGTCGTTTGAATACAACAAGCGCTTTTACCGCGACAGGCTTGAGAAAGAGAGCTGCCCCGCCGTGAGGCGTCTGCTGGAGCAGGACATAGAACACCTCGACCGAATACAGGTCATGACGGCGTCGTCCCGTCAGTTTTACATTGCCCTGCGCATACGCAGCGAGATTAGGGGCGACATCTATGCCCACCTCGGCAATGTCGAGAAATACATCCACGAGCAGGGCTTCACCGTCCACCGCGCCGACCGGCAGGAGCTGAAAAAGCTGCTGGCTGTGTACTACGGGCAGAGCATCAGCGTTGACCCATACCCGGACTATGACGGCCAGCAGTGGAAATAAGGAGAAAAAACTATATGGGAAAACATCTGAAGCAGAAATCTGCTCCTGTAAAGGCAGAGAAGAAAAGCGCCGCGCGCAAGCAGCCCGTGAAATCTGCGCCGCCGCGCAAGACATTCTTAGATATGATCGCGCCGGGAGTTATGAAGTTCAACCCCGACGTGTATATCCGAGATAACCTCTACTGCTGCGTTTGGGCACTGAAGGAGTACCCGGCTGCGACCGAGGATCAGGCCATACTCCGTCACCTCGGCGAAAAGTGCGGCATCAGCATCCGCATATACACGCGCATCGTTGACGCGATGGAAGAAAACCGCATTATACAAAACGCAACCAACAAGAACAGGCTCAGCCGTGCCAACACCAATGACACCAAGCAGATGATCACCGCCGAGGGTAATCTGCAGGATGTCTTTGAGATGGTCAACACCATGAGGAAAAGACGCGAGCCTCTTATCCACTGTGCTGTGTTCATTGAGCTGTGCGCCCCGACGATACAGGAGCTTGAGCGTTTGCAGTCTGAGGTCATATCTGAGCTGCTGAGATCAAAGCTCAATGTGGATAGACTTCGTCTGCGCCAGCAAAAAGGTTATCTTTCCACTTGCCCGCAGGGGCATAACATCTTCGGCACACAGTTCGAGCGTGTACTCCCTGCGTCGAGCGTTGCGAACTTATACATATATAATTACTCCGGTAAAACCGACGCGCACGGCTTCTACATCGGCAAGGACAGATACGGCAGCAACATCCTCACGGACTTCGACCAGCGCGATGAGGATAAGACCTCGGCGAATGTTCTCATACTCGGCAACTCCGGTCAGGGCAAGTCTTATCTTATGAAGCTTCTGATGGTCAACTGCCGCGAGGCTGGGAAAAACATTATCTCGCTGGATGTTGAGCATGAACAGGGCGAGCTCTGCGCCGCGCTTGACGGCTGCTTCATCGACCCCATGGGCGGGCAGTACATCATCAATGTACTTGAGCCGAAGTGCTGGAGCACCGGCGAGGATGAGGATGATCCTTCAACGCCGGAGACATTCAGGAAGAAAACCGTCCTGTCTCAGCACCTCTCTTTTCTTCGGGATTTCTTCCGTGCGTACAAGGACTTCACCGATCCGCAGATAGACACGATAGAGATACTCCTATCAAAACTGTATTCCAAGTTCCATATCTCGGACTACACAAATTTCTCGCAGCTCAAGCCGGAGGATTATCCTGTGCTCTCTGACCTCTACGATCTCATCGAAGAGGAGTACAAAAACTACGATGAGGCAGCACATAATCTCTATACTCCGCAGCTCCTGCAGGAGGTGCTGCTCGGTCTGAACTCAATATGCAAAGGCGCAGATTCAGAGTTCTTCAACGGGCACACGAATATAACCTCGTCGCGCTTTCTTGTGTTCGGCGTAAAGAGTCTCTTGATGGCGGGGAAAAACATTCAGAATGCGATGCTCTTCAACATTCTCAGCTATATGTCCGACAAGCTTCTGACTGAGGGCAACACCGTCGCCACGCTCGATGAGTTGTATATCTGGCTCAGTAACCCCACAGCGATAGAGTACATCCGCAACTGCCTCAAGCGCGTGCGCAAGAAGGAATCCGCGATGATCCTCGCTTCTCAGAACCTTGACGACTTCGACCAGCCGAATGTTCGCGAGATGACGAAGCCGCTGTTCTCTATTCCTCCGCACCAGTTCCTCTTTAACGCCGGGTCAATAGACAAGCGCTCATACATGGATATGCTGCAGCTCGAAGAATCCGAGTATGATCTCATCCGCTATCCCCAGCGCGGGGTGTGCCTCTACAAGTGCGGCAACGAGCGGTATCTGCTTGAAGTCCATGCCCCGCCGCACAAGGAAGCGCTGTTCGGCACGGCGGGTGGACGATGATGAATACCGTACTTGCAAAGCTGGCGCTCGCTGTTGGCAGTAGCGACAAGGGCAGAAAAACGATAGCGTGGGTACTCGCGGCAGTGCTCTCTCCGCTCATCCTCATAACCGCAGTACTCTGCTCCCTTGCAAGCGGCGGCGCAGAACACAACAACACGACTGTGAAGGCGTGCTTCTACGGTCCGAACTACACGGAGAAAGTACCGTCAGAATTTCGCTCTCATGTCTCCAAGATGCGGGAAGCTTTTTCTCTTCTGGATTCGGCGATAGCCGCCGCAAATTCAAGCGAGGACAGCACAGGCAGTCTTGACCCGACAATGGTCAAGGCCGTTTTCTTTGCTCTGTGCTTCGGAGAAGATGCACCGACAACAAGAGCAGCCGGTCGGTTTGTTGACTGCTTCTATTCCGAGCAGGAGCTGACACGCGAGGTCGAGCGTGTGGATGAGAACGGCGAGACGGTCACCGAGACAGAGACGTACATTGCAATAACGCCGCTGTCGCTAAGCGACGCTTACAAAAATCTCTCCGACGAGCTCGGCAGAGAGATAACTGATGAGGACAAGGACAACATCAAGCACATCTACACTATGATTGCAGGGCCAATGGGCGTTGAGAATTACACCGGCGCGTATGAGGTCGGCGGGCAGAAGAGTGTGGAGATAGACCTAAGTACATTCTCCGACTCGTCAACAAAGAATGCGCACGACCTTGCCGCCTACGCCATAAACGCATGGCAGTCAGGCTGGGGATATGTCTGGGGAACCTATGGTCAGATCATGACCGAGGAGCTGTTCGCGTCGAAGCTCCAGCAGTACCCGGAGGGAGTCGGCAGCTACGCGGACTTCATTCAGGCAAACTGGGTCGGCGGCAGGACTGCCGACTGCGTTGGACTCATCAAGGGCTACGGCTGGCTCGATGCGGAGACGCTGGAGCTGCGCTACGGCACGAACGGTATGCCAGACGTCGGTGCAAACCAGATGTACTATAACGCCTCGGTCTCCGGCACGATAGACACCATACCCGACACTCCCGGACTCGCAGTCTGGCACGACGGGCACATAGGCATATACATAGGCAGCGGCGAAGTGATCGAGGCGATGGGCACGAAGTACGGCGTGGTAAAAACGCAGCTCGAAGGCCGTGGCTGGACGCACTGGCTTCAGGTGCCATATATTTCTTACGACTGAGGAGGTCAACAATGAAACAGATAAACATATCTGTCAGCTTCGATGATGAGAAGCTGCGAGCGCTGAACAAGTATCTCAATAAGAAGGAGCTGACGGCCGAAGATGAGCTCACGGCCGCGCTGGTGCATCTTTACGAAAAACATGTCCCGGCTGCCGTGCGGGAGTATATTGACGAGGATGATGTAGTCGTTCCGACAAAGCCAAAGCGCACAGTAAAACCGGCAGCGCCGAAGAAAGTTGAAGAGCCGGTGGAAATTTCACCTGCAGTTAACACTGCGCCAGTCACTACAGATGGAGGTGAGGAATCATTAGCATCGAAATATTTTGGAACGACCTGACCGAAGCAAAGCAGCGCGAGATCATGTCCGCCCTAGGCGACAACGGCAACTATGATGTGATCCCGATAGCCGTCATTGAGACCGAGCAGCTCCACAGCTTAGCAGAGGATGATTTCAATTTCGTTGATGAGATTTTGGAATGCGATGACGAGTTGAATTTCTACATGGAGCTGCACTGTGATGCCAGAAGTGTTTTCGGGTCGCTTGGCGGGATCGCCCCGGAAGATTATCTCAATGTCTACGCAAACTACAATGTCCTGACGCGGCAGGTCGACGACACTCTTGACATTATGATCTGCCGCGGCGTCGGCGCTAACAAGGCAGCGGTGTACAAATTATCTGAGGCTGAGAAAGAAATAGTTCTCGAAAAGATGGACGAGTACTGTCAGGAGTGTGATGGCACGACACTTGACGAATATTGTGACGCGATGCAAACCGAATGTCTCACGCCGGAGCTGTAGCCCGTGTTTGCCCACGTGAGGCGCTGTGTGCGCTTTTACGGAGACGGGTGGAGCGTGGATACCCCGGCAGGAGAACGCGCGGCGTTTGGGGGCGTTTTCGCGGCATTTTCGTCCGGGTGCGCCCGTTCGAAAATGGCACTATGATAAAGGGAGGTACACCCAAGGGCGCACCTCCCACCCACAAAGCCCCGCAACGCGGGTCTTTTTCAGCCTTCGGGCAAGGTACACATTTTCAAGAAACTCAAAATTTCAGGTGAACGCAGAGCCGCGAAACGCCCTTGTTTCAAGGGCTTCGGCGGTTCTTTGCGTTTGCGGAGGAGATGATAGAAATAAGCACAGAAAACGTAAAACGCATAGTTGTTTGGCTCAAACCGGAGCTGTTATCCCGCATGGATGGTTGGCTTGAGACCGCCAACTGTAAAAACAGAAGTGAGTTCATCAGCAAGGCTCTCAGATTTTATATGGGCTACCTTGCGACAGACGACGTCAGCTCATACGTCTGCGAGTCCGTCTCGCAAAACATCCGGGGGATGCTGACAGAGAACATAAACAGGCTCTCAAAGCTCATGTTCAAGTGGAGCATAGAGCTGAACATGATGATGCACATAGTCGCGGCACACTTCAAGGACGATATAGGCGACCTCCGTGCTCTGCGGGGTTACTCCGCGGATGAGGTAAAACGTACATACGGAAACATTTCTTTAGATACCGCTCTGGATATTCAGCGCGGCAACTTTGATGACTGATGGCCGGTGTGTTTTTCTCTTCGCCATATCTCAAAGGAGGAAAGCAGTCGGCAAAGCTTGCGAACCTCACAAAGTATATTTCTACTCGCGAAGGTGTCGAGCTGCTCAAAGATACCGACAGCGACTTGCCCGCAACAAAACAGCAGCAGGATTTTATATCTCGGCTGCTCAAAACGTTTCCGGATACTCGTGAGATGCCGGAGTATGAAGATTACAACGCGGAGCATTCTCAGAAAAACGCGGCAGAGTTTATCTCTCAGATTCAGGAGAACTATGCATATCTGTTGGGCAAGCGCGAGAACTACGTTGACTACGTCGCAAACCGTCCCGGAGTGAAGAAGCTCGGTGAGCACGGGCTGTGGAATGCAGATGGCAAAGTACCTGTGCTGCAAAATGCAGTTGATGAAGTGGCGCACCATCCGGGCAACGTCTGGACGCCGGTCATTGCAATACAACGTTCAGATGCTGAGCGTCTCGGCTATGACTCCGCCGATAGTTGGCGCGCACTCATCTGCTCCGAATTAGACCAGATAGCGAAAGCGTATAAGATACTGCCGTCACACTTGAAATGGTACGCTGCGTTCCACGAAAAGGAGCGCAGCGTACATGTGCATCTGGTCATCTTCTCGATTGATCCGAACGAAGGCTATCTCACTAAGCCTGCGATACTTGAGTTGCGGTCTGCGCTCACGCGGCAGATATTCAAGGATGACTTGAAGAACATCTATGTTCAGCAGACTGCATACAGAGATCAGCTTCAAGAAAATGCGCTTGAGGTCATAGAGTCGTTGATTCAGAAAATGCAGGACGGTGATTTGAAAAATCCGAAACTCGAACTGCTCATCACTGAGCTTGCTGAACGTCTGCGAAACTACTCCGGCAAGAAAGTGTACGGTTACCTCCCACCAGCAACTAAGCGCATAGTTGCTGCAATCGTCGATGAGCTTGCGGGCGACGAGCGCATAGCAGAGGCATATTCGCTCTGGCAGGATATGCGCGACGAGGTGTTTAGTTTTTACTCGAAAGCGAAACCGGAGCGTGTGCCGCTCTCTCAGCAGAAGGAGTTCAAGCCGGTGCGCAATATGGTCATCCGTGAGGTCGTGCAGATGATGGGGCAATTACAGCAGACTGAACCTGAAAGCGCTTCGTCTGTACCAGAACATCGTACTCCGCCACCCGAATCTGTCGCCGCGTGCATGATTCGTATGCTGCATCACATGGGCAACATCTTCCGAGATAATGTCAGTTCTTCCGGTTACCGTGGCTTGCAGCTTGACAGAAAGCGGCGCAAAGAATTGCAGGAGTGGAAGATTGCGCTCGGTCATCGTGAGGACGATCATGAGGAGCCTGCAAATTATCCGAAGCCCGCATATTAGTTTCAGTTGCTATTTCGGTATGTTTGGGTATAATGTGTTGCTCAAGAAGGAGTGGTGAAAATGAAAGCTCGACAACTGCCGCCATACGAGGAGTTAAGCAGAGAAGAACGTGAGCGCTTATATGAGCATGACCTGCCGGTGTATCTCCAGCATGATCTCGACGCATTCAAGGACGGACTGGAAAATGGCTCGA
>ERZ773139.2243-NODE-2243-length-19965-cov-4.061929_pt1 | contig 19965 bp, 30 predicted proteins | sample MGYA00580854_ERZ773139 | MGnify/ENA primary metagenome ERZ773139 (study PRJEB29015, sample SAMEA2737809) | human gut metagenome | biome: human gut; feature: human-associated habitat; material: faeces | place: China | collected 2012 ...
GAATCTTTGCCTCCCATTGACCTCCAGTCAGATATTCGCTTATCTACATCCTGTAATACTTTAATCGGTATCATATCAAGATTGATATCTTCAATACTAAGCTGTTTCATCTAGCTTTATCCTCCTCTGTAGCTAAATCAAAAATTGACAACTGTGCTGGCGGTTCAAAATTCATCCACAACACTTCTTGTTTTTTACTTCCCACTTGGGAATAATTTATATGAGTCTCTTTGTGCCAATCCTTTAGCAATGAATCATACATTTTTGATTCATAACCGCTAAGTAGGATAAACCCTTTATGTTTTTTTAATTGGTACAACAAATTTTCATGATCATCTTCTGTCATTTCTCGCTTATATTGTTCTCCGCCACTTCGAGTATTTAACAAGTATGGTGGATCACAATAAATCAATACATTTTCATAATTAAACTTAGAAATGACATCTACGGCTGGTCTGTTCTCAATCTGTACCCCTCTAAGTCGTTCTGTTACCTCAATAATTCTATCCGGTAGGCTTTTCCAATCTAAAGCTGCATATGCTTTTTCTCTTCCTTGCACATCATTTTTCCATCCAACTTTAGCCTCTGTAGTACGATAACCATAGCCCATGTTCAAGCGAATTAAGAATTTTACTGCTTTATTCAAACTGCTTTCCTTAGCATCTGGCAAATATGCATTATCATATATCTGTCGTGCATATGGAGTATAATATACTTCATGGGCCAGCTTTTCTGGGTCATGTTTCACCCAATAAAATAAGTTAACAACGTCCCCATCCAAATCATTAATCGTTTCTATGTCTGAACGCTGCTTAGAAAAAAATACAGCTCCGGAGCCAACGAATGGCTCCAGATAACTACGATGTTCTGGAAAATAAGAGAGTATCCAACTAGCAATCCTCCATTTACTTCCAGGGTATCTTAAAAGGCTCTTTATTTTTATCACTCCTTCAAATATGTTCATGTAATGCCGGTGGTCCAAACGACTGAGGTTCCAACTCCAGAAGAGCATTATATCTCTCAACATGTTCATCCGGTGTAATCTCATCGTTCATAAGCTCCTGCTCCAATTTATTGTATTCAGCATCTATCCTCTCTTTAAACTCCTGACGGCTTATCTTCCCTTCGATAAGCATCTGTTCTAATATTTTGTATTCGTGACTCATAATTTACTTCTTCCTCTTATTCACCCGTTTTGTATGCTCCGCCACTCTCTTGCATCCAGCTTTCCACTTCTGGTAGGCTTTACCTTGCTTACATGGCTGATTCATTCCCTCGCAACGGTCTCTTTCGGGACATTTCACGCATGGATTAATCATCTGTTTGCTCCTTTCATGAAATCACCTAATGCTCTATTTTTCCAAGGTGCTTCTTTTATGTTCTTTGGTTTGTACGGTTCTGGTAATAATGTCCATGCAATTACCTTTTCATAAGAAATTAGCCCCACCCATTCAGAGTCCCCATAATCATCTTCATGGTAAAACCAATTTTTCCGGTAATCATAAGTATCTCCATTGTATACACAAGCCATATAGAAATCAGATTTATCTGGTAATCTCTCACTACACGGAATCCAATCAATAACCGGTGTAATATCTGCTTTCTTTTTTGGTGCATTTTCCTCATATGGTTCCAGCAATGGCATCCATGCACTTACGAAATATCCTAAAGATGCATATGTTCTTCCCGTAAATGGAGCATAAAAAGCTCCTCCCTCATCATCTACTTTCCAAATACCTACAAGTGGCTTCTGCTTCTCATTTGCAAATGATAACAATACATGTTCCCCGTTCTCGGGTGTTTTTTCTTCTAACAGTATCCATTCACAAATTTTAGGCTGCTCTTCAATCAGCTTAATTACGCTTGTGCCTACAAGTAATCTCTCTTCACATTCCTTAATGAGTCTTTTTTCGTCAATCATCTCTTTCTTCTCCTTTCTGCAGCTTTTCGCATATCTTCCCAGTCCTTTCTTAAGTCTTCCGGAAATACTTCCGGATTAACTACTTCTTTTCTGACTTTCAGCTCTGCTCTAATAAACTTTTGTTTTGTTGTTTCTGTTTTTGCCTTTTCTAAGAGATGTAATGCAGTCTCTAAATCTTTCTCGGTAAACTTAGGGTCGCATAGGAAAGATGCTATGTAAGGCGGCTCTGCGTCCAAATCACGAAGGCTGCGCTCAATAATTTTTCTCACGTTATCCGTATAAAGTTCTAACGGGATATCTATTTTAACTTTCTTCATTGTTTCCTTTCTCCCCGACAGAAGTCGGGGAATCAATGGCATATAGCTCCGTGTTGTATCATGGAGCGGTTAACAAGTTACTGCAATGTGTATCTATCCTTAACCCCGGAGGGTGTCCAGCTTTTTCGCCTTCCTGGCAATTCGCTTTGCACTGCGTTCTGTATTCCTTCGATGCTGTCTGCTGGCATAGGGAACTGCCTGTTTTCGTGCCGGCTCTTTGTGCTTCACATCTTTATCATTCATCCGGATAGCATATTCAAGACCTGTCTCTTTCTTCAATGCGTCTATCATCTCCAGCCAGGTAACATAATCCTCCATCAGACACTCTGTCTTGAAATCGAATCGCTTACGAAAACGCTCTATCCTGGCCGCTCCAAATCCAAATTCATCATGCAGCGTCATTGCTGTTAAGATATTTACAGTATCCAGTGTCTGATTCTTTATGTTCTCTATCACCTTATCTACAGCAGATCGGCTGACTCCGATCGGAATCCCAGTAATGCCCCTCATGCGAAGTTCTTCTTCTAATCCTTCGATTCCTTTTTTCTTTGCAACTTCTAGTGCATAAGACATACCTTCCTGTCTTGCACGTTCCAATTTATCTATCCTTGCCACTTTAATTGCCTCCCGTAAGTTTTTTCTCTATCGCTGCATAATCATAATCTCTGCCCTCGAAATTATGAAAATTGTTGTTGCCTGGTTTATTAGCTTTCCCGGAGCTCCTGCCTGATGAGCTGCTTTTCTTCTTCGTCAAAGGATAAAATCCCTTCCAGCCTCTGATAAATGCTGTCTTACAGATTAGGATTCTTTCCTGTTCATCCTTCCCCAAGGAAGAAAGTTCCTGCCTCAGTGCTTCTATCTGTTCTTTCATCAACGGGGTACGCTGCTGCTGATTTCTCATCAAGATATATTTTTCAAAGGCATCGTTAAGTTCCGGATTGCTATAATATATATAAGTATTATTTTCTTTTCTTTTATTTTGTTGAATATCTGCATCATTTATCGTCTTTTCTGTTGCAGAAATCGTTGTTTCTGTTGCAGAAATAGGATTTTGGGGTGCATTTAATAAAGGTTGACCGTTTTTATCAATCAACCGATATTTATCTTTATTGACTTTGTTCCTAACAGTCACTGAATCGTAGCGTCGCTGAATTCCAGCAGAGGTGATAATATTTTGATTAAGGAGGGTTTTATCAAACAGCCCTATATCCGCACAATAATAAATCACTTGCAACACAAAGTCTTTTTTCTTTACCCAGCGGTTCCCGATGGTTTTGATTATTTTTACCGCTAACTGCTCCATACTGGGAACCTCTAAGTAATAACCTTCATGATAAATCATGCAAAGCAGCACATCATAAATCGTCTGCCCTAATGGACCATACTCATTCATCAGGTCCATGATTTTAAAATCATCATAATAATCAACATCTTTAGAAAAGTAACTAAGCCCTGTCTTGGCTTTGCGGCCCATTAAGCCACCACCTTTCTCATATGCTGCTTATAGCGACCTCCACTCTTGGAGAGTCTGAATAAAATTTCTCTACAGACAGCGAAACAATCTGCGTATCGTCATGATAAGCGACCTTGTTTAACGCATCTAAGATACTCTTTATAACATTATCTAAATCCGGCTTCTTTGTCGGCCGGATAAGACCGGCAAGCATCTGCTGCCGCTTTTTCTTTCCTGTACTCTTTGCGATCGGGTAATGTGCTATGATATTTGCTTTAAGCTCCTCATCCGCATCAAAGGGATGCGCCCCGGTCTGATAGAAACAAGTCTTTACTAAATTCTCATACAAAACTGTTCCCTCCGGAGTGTAGGAAAATGTTCGACCGCCTGTATGTACGGTTCTGGCCCGGGCCTTTCCTTTCGGAGGGCCGGGGACCGTGAAAGTGATTTCTGACATAATGCTTAACCAATAATTGCGATATCAAGGTTTGAATCAATACGTTCTTTCAGAAAAGCCTTAATGGAGGCCACTGCTTCGTATTTCCAGAGACCTCCGTCTGCCTCGATGAGCTTAAACATCGGGGTTCCGTCTCTTCCTTCTTTGATTCTGAATATAAACTTGCTCTCTGGCTGTTCAACTTCAAGGAAGGTACGATATGGGCGAAGCATTACCGGATTTGGAACAATCACATCCTCTTTTCCTGCGATTCCTTTGCTTATTGTAGCCTTCTGACTTGTTCCATCATCTCCATAATTCGCTACAGTTTTATTTTCGACATTACCGGCCACTGTGAGGATAATCGCTGTTTCCTTTGTCTGCTCGAAAGCAGTCTGCATATTAATGATGAAACATTCCTGATCATATGGATAATCAAACTGAAATCCGTTCGGATTTGTTGTTACAGTGAACAGTTCTTCTCTATTTCTTTCTTTTGTAAGGCCGGAAAGAAGATGAACTTTTGTAGGAGATTCTACATGAATAATCATAGATTCTCTGAACTCATCCTGTTTCTCATTGATATAATCAATGAGCGAATTTAAACTTGTGGCAGTCAGCGGAGAAGCCATTTCTTCTTTACCATATCTAAAAAGGTTCTTATCGCAGTATGTCTTTCCTGCGATTTCTGTTATGTGTGGCTTTCTTGCCTCATCGTTAAGTGTTACTAAAAAATCCATTGCCTCTTTTAAATCGTATCCCATTATTAATTTCCTCCTATTTAACTGCTCTTAAATCAGTAACTTTACTGTTTGGTTCCGTTTCATAAATTTCTCCGGTAGACGGGTCATATCCTCTTGCGGGTTCCACTGTCTCCACATCTCCGAAAGAAAGCTGTCCGGGAATTTGATTTCCGATTTCCACACAATCAACTTCTCCTGTGTTTAAGTCTTTACCCATAGAAAGAGCGGCAATCGCTCCAAGTTCTGGAGCAAGGGCAACTTTTGTTTCTACTGCTGCGGCAGAAAAGTTTCTTTCCGGGTTTGGTTTCATTGTAATGGTAACAGTAATTTTCCTTGCCTTATTTGGGTCTGTGTTTGGATCAACGATATTTTCTGCTACCTTCTGCAATGCTTTGTTTACCTGTGCAGATAATGCTCCATCTGCAAATTTTTCAAGATTAACATGCCTCATAATTCATCACTCCTTTTTATTAAAAAAATGTCTGCTGGCCTTCTGGTGCCTGCGAACGTCCCTGATCAGATGTCGGCTCCTTTATAGCAGAAGCCACCACTTCTGGCTGTACCATTGCCTTTTCTTCGATCGCTGCAGCTTCTACCGGAGGAACATAAACCTCACCAGCAACATCTTCTGCAAATCCCTTTTCCTCTGCTGTATACATGCCTCCGAATGCTGAAGGAAATGCCTCTCTTAAGGCCTGTACTAATGCAACCTTGCGAATCATTGTAGATGGCTTCTTACTCCACTGGGCGTTTAAGCTTCCATCTTTCTTTCTGCCGGCATATTCATCAAAAGAAACCTCTGCTTCGTATGCATGAGTGCGATCGGTGCGGTAAACTTTCGCCCATCCTCCGAGAATCTCTTCCGAAGGCAGCTTAAAGCAACCGGTTCTATGTATTATTTCCTGTGTCTGTGCATCAAGAACAATAATTCCGGCTTCAAAGCCATCATAATTCTCATTTGCTTCCGCACGTTTCATATAAGCTTCTTTACCGATAACCATCGTTGCTGGCTCACTTCCGTACTTAATGCAGTAAGCCTCTTTTGCCCATGGATTGAGACCGCTGTTCTTGCAAAGATTCATAAACATGATAACTTCATCTACTGTGACGTTATCCTTGCTTCCGGAAACCATGTACTGCTTTACAATCTCCGGAGTAAGTTCAATCTTCATGCCTCCTACCTCGTAGGATGCGGACTGAACATTCTGAAAAGCCTCTGTTCTCTTTTTTGCCAATGTGTTTGATACTGCCATTTATAATTCCTCCTTCTCTAAAATCTCCACTTTCTCAGCATTGTTCTTTAATTTCATTAACACTTCATTTAAGTAAGCATACTGTGTTTCGTTTGCAGTGATTGCAATCACGATTTTCTTACGTTTAAGAGGCTTCTGCTCCTGAATAGCTTCCTGTGGTACAATATCTGCCGGCTCATTCTCCGTATCCGGAAGTTGCTGGTCCTCCTGAACCTTACCGGCCAGTTCTACCCTGGCGGCCTCCTCTTTTCTCTTACGTTCTCTTTCTTCTACTTCTTTCCTCTTCTGTTCCTCATAGAGAGCTTTCTTCTTTGCTGTATCTTCGAGCTGCTGTTTTTTTGCCATAGCAGCCATGAGGTCAAAGTCTTTTAAATACTCCTCTTTCATCTCATAAACATAAGGAGAATTTTCCGTATTGATAATCTTTAAATCCCCGTCTATCTTGTCATGAATAGCTGTGATTTCTTCTTTCACGGACTTTAAAGTTGTAGATGCATTCAACCAGGAGTCTTTAAAAATCTTCTCAAACGGTACCGTACGGTCCAGATCGCCGATACACTCCTTATAAATCTCTTTGACTTTTGCAAGCTTCTCCGACCTTAATCCTTCTTCGTATCCTTTGACCTGCGTATCGATATTGGTGATTGCTTCGTTAATGATTCCTACCAATTCTTTTTCCTTTTCGGCAAAATCATCATAGGGAACCATGATTTCTTTCTTAATCTCTTTTCTCTTATTCTCAAGGGCAGTAACAAGCTTTCTTAAGTTTGCTCTGTCCTGCTTTGCGTCCTTAATCTGGTCACTGCTGTAAACAAGATTAAGATAATCGCTTGATTTTTTTGTAATCTCTTCTTTTAATTCGTCAAAATTCCAGTCGATACTCTTTAAAAAGCCATCGACCCGAGGGTTATAAATCTTTAACTCCATTTGATTACTCCTCCTTTATATTTCTGGAAGAAGAAGCCCTGGCCCTTGTCCGCTCCGTAGACTGTGCCAGAACTTTTCCTCTTCGTTTTTTAACATTTCAATATCGTCAAGTACTTCTTCTCTTTCAATGTGGTAGTGCTTTGTTGTAAGTCTCACTTCGCCATCTCTTACACGCTTAAGCTGTGCTTTTAACACTACGAAGTCATACTCTGTGACCAAGAGATAGTGTAGGACCTGTATGTAATAATTATCCGGTATCCGGTTATCCCATTTTTCCCACTGCATAGACTGTAAGATATTTGTTGTCTTGATTTCTAAAATGCCTCTCCGTCCGTCTAGATCCACCAGTTCACCATCCAGCGAAGCATGTGCCCAGGGATATTTTTTATTAATGAGCATGTTGTTGTCGTAATACTCAACCGTATATTCCGGATAATCTAACGAGAACAAGGCTCGAAGCGGTGACTCCGCATCATTTCCATACTTGACATATGGTTTGTCTGAGATATCCACAGGAGACATCTGTCCTTTCTTCTCCATCCACAGTTCCTGATTTGTTTTATATGGATTCAGTCCGAGGATAGCAGAGGCATCGGAACCGCCGATGCCCTTACGATTTACCAGCCACTCTTCCATGGAATCAAATTGGATTCTTGTAATATCTGTTGAAAGCTGCTCTCTCTTCATGTTGTCTCCAGAAAACTAAAACGCTGCATTAACATCTGCATCTTTTCTTCCAATTCTCCAACACCCTCTAAATTTTCTATGCGCCCCCCCTGCCGGTTGCGCCAAAATAACATCGCCTAAAACTGGTATACCAGTTTTGACATAACCGTACAAAAAGGAGGCTACTGCATTTGCACTTGGACAAAAACCATTTACATCTTTAGGTTTGTAACCGTTTTTATCCAACATCATAAGAACGGGGCACTTAAAAAAATCATACAACTCATTTGTTGTAACTACTTCTACAGGACCGCCCATAGCATCCATGATTGCTCTATTGCTGCTAAAGTCTACATCTACAATAGAAATCTTATTATCTGCTGTTATCTTAATTGTCTTCATTTCGACACCTCGTTTTTCTTTATATTCATTGCAATCCACCATTCCAGTGCCGCTTTCCGTTCTAGGAGACGCGGCGATTCAGGTTGTAATTCAAGGGCAGCTTTCGTTTGATTGTACTTATGTAGTAAGAAATTAATTATCATGTTCTTCACCTGCCAAAATTTCAAGGTGTGCAATGCACTTATCATAGTTTGCTTTTTGTTCTTCATGCGATGAAATGAATATATTAAACTGACCAAACCATTCTTTTTCTGTATTAAACTCTCCTACCATAGTAAGTATGCTAATACTGGAATTACCATAAATAAAATTGACAAAATTTCCTGCCTGCTGTGCTGCATATACTTTTTCAATCAAATTCTTAATCTCTTCTAATCCTAAAAACTTGTTTTCTTCCATAATCATAATTTCTCCTTCCATTTTCCTGATTTTGTGTTACAATTTAGTTGAGTTATTTTCTATGCGCCTGTTGGAGTTGCCGCTTCGCAGGTGCATTTTTTATATTCTTCCAAATCTATTCCCTGTGCTTCTGCAAACGTAATGGCATTAATAAAATAGATAGGTCTTTTCTTGTTTCTCCCTGGCAAAGCCTGCGCCCATGAATACATACCCTGCTGAATAGCAAGTGCAAGTGCTCGTTGTGACACTCCCATGATTCCAGCCGTCTCCGTGAGTGTAAGTCGCGGAATCTTAGGATATGATATACTTGGTTCTTTGAAGTTTTCGTTTCCAAAGTAATCTTCTGGCATCCCTATTGCTGTAGCAATCACGCCCTGTCTCTTCTTGGATGGTATGTTTTTGCCTGATAGATACTGACAAATAGAACTTTTATTTATGCCTGTTAATCTGGATAGCTCTGCCTGAGATATATTCTGTTCTGAAAGTATGTATTTTAACTTTTGAGAAAATGTCATGGTTTCACCTCCTCTCCAACTATTCTTGACTTTTCACTAATTCTCCAATACTCTTTCTATACAGGCACTGCAATGCCGAGTACAAAAAGGAGGATTTGTGTAATGGATACTGAACTATACAATTCCATCATGGATGAATATAAACATCTATTGGAATCTAGGAGTCTTGACGGAAATATTGATGGTTTCAAAATCAATATTGCAAATATCGTATTAGATATTTTGAAAATATATCTGGAAAAGACTAGCGAGTAATACAGCCTATTTCTCGTAGTTTTAACAGAATATTATTTATTTCTTTTTTGCTGACTTTGGTATTTCTTTTCAAGGTCAGCAAGTTTCTTCATGGTTTTATTCTTTTTTTGTTTTTTCATTATCTCATCTCCTATCCTGCTTTCTCAGCCATCTTTGTCTCATTCTTTGTTTCCTCGGTAAGCAACATACCGTTGATTATACCAATCACAAACATCTGTTTATCGTCCGGTAAATCGTTGATTCTTTTCACCATGTTGCGATAACGTTCTCTTTTTAACTGTTTCATATTCTCACCTCACTTTGTTCATCTGATGTACATATAGTAGCATATTAAATGTACATTGTCAATATATTTTTGTTGACTAAATGTACATTTAATGTTATCTTTATTTTAGAAGGGAGGAACATTAACATGACTTTGTCTGAAAGAATTAAAGAAGTTCGTACAAGTTCTGGAGACACACAAACAAAATTTGCGGAGAAACTTTCTATTTCTCGCTCTGCTGTGTCCAAGATTGAAAGTGGTGAAAATACACCATCTAGCCAGACCATTGCATTAATTTGCAAAATTTATAATATAAATTACCAATGGCTTGTAAATGGTAATGGAGAAATGTTTAAAGAAAATGATATTGATGCACAAGCGGCAGTTGATGAATTAATGACTGGAGATAATGAATTTGCTAAAAATATTCTTGTAAAACTCGCAAGACTCAGCGAAGAACGCTGGAAGCAAATAGAAGAAATTTTAGATGAATTAGAGCTGAAGTAAAAAGGCCGGGGATTAAACCCCGGCTTTTTCTTGAAGATATAAACGTTCTATAAATTCATAGATTCTCTTATCTGTTTCTTCGGATTCAATCCCATCCCAAAGCTTATTCCCCTCCTTCTTATAATTTATCTCTTTGCTCTCCTTGTTCTCTTTCTTCATTATGTAACGCTCCTTTCTTCCGAAAGTATGTTCGATTTTATTCCATTATATAACTCGAACATATTTTCGTCAATATGTAATTTCTGGAATTAAATTTCTTATCATTAATAGTATGTCAGATTCACGATTCAAATAAAATTCTCCTTTCGAAAGCGATTATAACAGATTTTAAAATTGGACGATTTTTCTGTAGAAGTTTTTTTGTCATTTCTATCGGTTTGTATAACAGGGATAATTTTCTCTATTATTCTTCCAAATTTTGTGTACTTATTTCATATTTTGTTGTATAATTTTACTTGTAACTATTTGATTTTTTCATTAATACATAAAAAGGAGTAAGAAATTATGAAAAAGAAAAAGATAATACCTGCAATAATCATTCTTTTGATAGTTATTGTTGCAGGTTCCTGTTTCTGGTATTTCCAGTACAAAAAGCCACATGATGAAGCTGTTGCTAATTTCAATAAGGCAGTTTCTGCTTTAAAAGAAAGTAATAAGCCATTAGACGAGGCAGTATCTTCTCTCAAATCTGTAATTGATTCAAAAGAAGAACCTCTGGATCCAGCAGCACTTACCACAGCAAAAGGTAAATTATCGGATGCTAAAAAAACTGAAATGAAAGTTCCAGAAATGCCAAAGAAGACAAATGATATTAATGTAGCAACTAAAAAAATATCTACCATTCCGGATTATTCAAATATTATATCCACTCTTTCTGAGGCACAGACTAATTTGGAAAATAGCATCAAACAGCTTAAACAGGTAACAAATCCTTCGGAAGATTTTGTAGTGGAACGTTTGAAACAGATTAAGAGTATTTCCGGAGTTGAAGCCGTTACCGAAAAAACAGATACTAATAGGCTTTTAAATAAAAACGGTGGATATACCGCTTGTGTGTATTTCTCAAGTAAGAAAGTAAAACAGGATTATGTTTATGGTAATACCATTGCTGAAAAGGGAACAGAGGGCGGTGGAGCTATTGAAGTCTTTGCTTCTGCCAAGGATGCAAAGAAACGGGAATCTTATCTTGCTTCTTTTGATGGAAATGGCATGATGGATTCAGGCTCTCACATTGTTCTTGGTACTGTTTTGATTAGAACATCAAGTCAATTAACTGCTACACAGCAGAAAAACCTTACCGAGCAGATTTCAAATAAATTTACAGAACTACAATAAATAAATTTAAAAGAGGAAAAACTTATGAAAAAAATTTTAGGATTACTACTTGCTATGATTTTAGCAATTGGAATGTGTGGATGTTCTTCTGGAACTTCTTCGGTTAAAGAATATAATATTGACGAATTTCTTCCAACTTACAGGAAAATACTTAGTTCTATCGAAGAAAAAACTCAATACTGGAGTGAAGACGAGCTTCAGTCTTCCAAATATACTGAACTTGTTAAAAAGGAAGCAGAGTCTGGTGGATTTTCTTTAAATCAAACTATTATCATCAGGGGAAAGGTTGATACGACCTACCCTTCATTCTTGTTTATAAGTACCAGTAAAAACTCCAACGAGGATACAGAATCCGATGATTATGAAGATGAAGATTTTGAACCTGATTCTGAAGATGCAGACTTTGATTCTACAACATTTATGTGCCTTTTTTCGGAAAACCCTAACTCACCTGCACTATTAGAACCTGGTAGTAATGTAGCAATCGAGGGAACTCTTTTTGCGGAAAAGAAAGATGAGGAAAAAGGTACAAAATATATATCCGAATACCTTTCAGACTGCAAAATCAAATCCCCTGATATAAGTAAAGTTAAATTTGCCGATAATGTAACTGATGCTATAGCGGTTGATGGTTCAGAGCGGATTATGGGAACTGTAAATTCCATAGAGAAAATAACCGCATCCGATGATGACAAAGAGGAGTATCTAGAAAGCGTAGATACCTCTTCTGATGAGTATAATTATGCATCCGCATACAGATTCGCTAATTATGTAATATATCTTAATAACGGTCCTGGCAACACGTTACCTTGTTTTATAAATACTACCGAAGACCTTCTTCCAAAAGAAGGAGATAAAATAAGTTTAATTGGCGAACATTTTTCATACGATTACTCTGATTATATCAATGCTGAAAATTCTGCTATTTACATCTTTAAATAATTTTACATCTCTTTACATAACAGAGCAGCTCATCCGCTGCTCTTTTCTTTTTTGTAGACAGCTTTCTGACTAAATACGCATTTTTCAGTATACAGACTAAAAAAATCGCATATTGAGGTTTCCAGAAGCCTCCCCTCTTATAGGATATGACATGCTCTTTTACGGAAAACCTTACAGATTACATCAAAAAACATGCGTTTTTGTGCAAAAAACCTACCCCAAGACTGGTTTTCACATATCCGAAATCTCCTGAGGCACCTATTAGCTCACTTTACATTTTTCAATAATTTTGCATCGCACAATCATACATAAAATTTCAAAACCAGAATATACTTGAATTATCTGACCCAATATGATATATTGAAGTCAGAAAAGAGTAAATGGTGATATCATTTATGCACCAAAAACCCCTCGGTACCGCTAATACCGAGGGGTTTTATTTGGGGCTTGGTTGCCGTTGTTCTTTACTTCTTCTTCCGGCCAAACCACTTGCTAAGTAACTTCATAATCATCTCAACAATGATTCCTGAAATAATACCAGCCAATACCGAAAAAAGAAAAGAGTATAATGATATCATTTGTGCACCTCCCTTCCGTCACCAGTATAGGGAGCGGCAACGATGGGATTATAACATAATTTTCTAAAAAAGTCTTAAAAAATTAATAAAATCTTAATTTCTTAAAATCTCAATTTGTGATATAATCAAAATATAAAAAAACAGTTGACATAATATAGATATTATAGTAGACTAATATAGTTTTTTTGCCAGTTAGTATATAATTGATAATATAGAGAAACAAGAGTCTAAGAACTCGTCAATGAGGCATTGCGACCTCGCACCTAAAAAGGATTACATTCAAAATGTAATTCTTTTTATTTTGTCCTTTTTTATGTTATAATGTCTTTAATTATAATATGGGAGGAAATTATATTGAATGATGTAAAATTAAAAGACTTATATATGGGGCTACCTGATGGAGAAGTTGAAGCTCGTGATAAAAGATTTCAAGAACTTTTCTTTGATCCCAACAATAAATATAATGAAATAATAAATAGCAATGAAAAATTTTTGATTATTGGAAGTAAGGGAACTGGAAAAACTTATCTTTCTAAATATATTGTAGAACAATCTCCTTCTAAACAGACCTGCATCATAGTTGATCCTAAAAATTTTTGGATATGTAAACTCATAAATATTGATGAGCAAGAATTAACAAATGATTATATTTCAGTATTGTGCAAATGGTTTTTACTATATGAAATTGCAAATTCATTATTAAATAAGCATCGTTGGCTTAAACATCTTCCCAGATGCAAGCTAAATAAGCTGAGAAAATTTATGCTTGAATACAATGATGACACATTTTATAAAATAGTATCTTTATCTACTACTAATAATCAAGAGATTACTGGAAATCTTTCTCACGGTATTTCTCACTCTGACAAGTTACAGACTTCGAATTTTCAACACTCTGCCGGAATTAAAACATCTGATGGGGTTTCTTATGAGAGTACCCGCAAGAGATTTTTTGATTTAATTGATTATTTTGAACAACTCGTTTTTGATTGTTTTCAAATAAACGACCATCTACTTATTATTTTAGACGATTTAGATGAATTAAAAAAGGAAGCTGGTGAACAAAGCGAAAATATTATATATAATTTGATAACCGCTGCCAAAAAATATAATTTTTATTTTAATTCTCGTGCCAAGAGTCTTAAAATAATCATGCTATTGCGCAGTGATATATTAAATAAAATGCAGGGAAATCATCCTAATCTAAATAAAATAAAAACCTCCTGTTCCATAGATTTATATTGGTTACTTGACTCTACTCATGATAAATGGGACCATCCTTTAATTAGTATGATTTTTCATAAAATAAGGGCTTCCTGCGAACCCTATAAAAATCGTTCAAACAAAGAACTATTTGAAATATTATTTCCTGAATCAATTGACAAGAAAAATCCTCTTGACTTCTTATTAGATCATAGTCTTGGGCGACCTCGTGACATTGTTACATTTCTAAACTGTGCAAAAAAAGAATTTCCGGAGAGAACGTGTTTTTCAGCTACAGTTTTAAAAGAGACTAGAAAAATTTATGCTACAGATTTTTATAATGAAATGCTCAATCAAGCTTCTTTTTACAAAAGTAGTGCTTATAGTACGCAATGTTTAAAATTAATAGCTGGAATTAAAAGACCATCTTTTTCTTATAGTGATATCCAAACTCTTTATGAAGAAAACCGAACTTCTTATAGCGAAATTGATAATCTTGATGATGCCCTACATTTTCCTTATGAATTAGGGGCCATAGGGAATGCGTGGAAATCAAAAAAAGGAAAACATCGTACCTGTTGGTATTATAAAATAGATGCTATAGATGAGGTTGATTTATCCCAAAATTTCACTATTCATTATGGTCTAAGGAAAAAATTTTCATTATAGCCTTTTAACATTTTTCAACATTTCCTTGCACATATGTTCTGCACGCTGTATAATGACCCTATAAACGGAAAAAATCCGGTACTTGCCATACCGGATTTCTAGTAACCTATCAACCAGGATGGCTGATAATCTTTACATCACTTAGATTATACCACGCATCCTGCATTTTGCATAGGGTGTATTTTTTATACCCTTTTTTCGAAAGGATGATTTTCATGGGAAAAGTTAGCACACGAAAACGCGGAAAAACCTGGCAGTATTATTTTCAATTGGCCAGTGTGAATGAAACGAGAAAATGGAAAACCGGTAGCGGATACCGAACAAAGGCGGAGGCTCAGGCAGCCGGCACAAAAGCTTTGGCTGAATATAATAGCACTGGTATTGCTTTTAAGGTCTCGGAGCAATCTGTAGCTGACTATTTCGACTACTGGATGGAGCATTATGTAGAACAAGAACTTGCAGAGACAACTGTAAATACATACAAGAAAAGGATCCGTCTTTATATTAAACCTTATATTGGTTCTTACAAACTTAAAAATGTACAGGGAGAAACCTTACGAAACTTTCTGGCCAAGTTACACCGAACTGGTATGAGTAGAAATACTCTTACTTGTATTAAGGGAATGTTGACATCTGCATTTGGATATGCGACTGTACAGGCAAAGTTCATTTCTGTGGATCCGTCTTACAAACTGACACTTCCAAATAAAAGGAAAGATTCCGAGGTAGGCACAAGGAAAGAGAATCATATTTTTGTTGAAGAAGATATGTGGAATGCGATTATTGAACGCTTTCCAGAAGGCCATCCTTCCCACCTTGCTCTGATGCTTGGCTATTATTGTGGATTACGTCTTGGAGAGGTCTATGGATTAACCTGGGATTGCGTAGACTTTGAAAACAAAACAATTACAATAAATAAACAAATGCAAGAACCTTCTGGATGTGGTAAGTGACTTCTGTATGTACCTAAGTACGATTCATCCAGAACAGTTACTGTTGGTAACAATGTTCTTGCCTTGCTAAAAAGAACGCTGGAATTTCAATTGACTGATAAAGAAACCTGCGGAGAATATTATCAAGAAAATTACATGAACTATGATGAAGAAACACACAGCCTTCTTTCACTTAATGATTTAAGGCCTGTACATTTTGTAAATGCTAAACAGGGTGGTCTTCTGGCTCACCCACGAAATATGCAGCACACTTCCCGCAGCATTCATGGTAAAGCAAAGAACTGTACTCTTATCAGTGAAGAATGGGACTTCCACAGTTTACGACATACTCATGCAACAATTCTTTATGAGGCAGGTGTTCCAATGCCACTGATCCAGAAAAGACTCGGGCATATTAATATTCAGACAACAAAACGCTACACAGATCATGTTACTAAGAAAATGCTTTCTATGCTTGATGAAGTAATAAATGGTGACAACATTGACAACAACTTAGAGTAAATGTTGTCAATATGTTGTCAAAACACAAAAATCGGGAGCCAAACGACTCCCGATAAATTTTTGTAAATCTCGTAAAACCTAGAATTTACCTGCTTTTGCAGCCTCTTCAACAGAAGCTGAAACGCTCTGAAAATCCGCTTAACTACTGGATTGTTCAATTTATTTGTGTATTACCTGTGTATTTCTAAATCTACTTATAATATAAACAACTTTTGTTTTTTATTTTCTACACAAGTTATTTACTCTTAATAAGTTTACCTCTTTTCAGCAAATTAATCAACTTCGTATTCTGTGATGCGCTACCTTTGTAATTTTTAATGCCGTTTAAAGTTGCAATTTTCTCCCTGTTTTTCTTCGAAGAATTGATTTTTAATGATTTCAGGGCATCTACAATCGAACTGGATTTTCCACGATATTTAGGATAATATACAGTCTTTGTCTTAGCCGGAGTTTTCTTAGTCTCTTCAACCTTTTTACTCGTTGGCTCTTTATACACTACATTTAAGTCAAAATTACCAGAGTTGCCAGTCGAAATGACTTTCGGAAACCTACCAGAGCTAGTATACTGCCATGCAATATTGGCCGCGTCTGGCTTTTTCTCCTGATCTGGTGCAGTTGCAATCTGCATACGTTTGTTTGAGTTGTAATATCTTGCAATCCACCAATTGTTACACTTTACGAGTTTTCTATCAATATGTTCGTTGTAATAACTCATGCCGGTGTAAACGCCGAACAGATAACCTCTCTTCTCTACAACCTGCTGTGCAGCGTTAATAATCTCGGCAATCTTTGTTTTGTTTAACGATGCCTGTACCTTATCCTCGATATCAAACCACACGCCATACTCAAAGTGTGTTTTATCAATTTTATCAAGAATATCACAGACAAGCTCCATGTCACTTTTAGCCTTTGTCGCTGTAGTTGCGTAAGAGTAATTATATACTCCCCAGGCAATTTCGTTCTCGTTGCAAGCCGCATAATTCTCGTTGAACTTTTTATCTCTGTTCAGATCTTTTCTGATGATTTTTAAGATAGCACCTTGGCAGCCGTATGTCTTCGCTTTTTCCCAGCTTACGACTCCGTTATAACTCGATACATCAACTAATTTTCTCATGCCTATTCCTCCTTACTTTCCTGTGGCATCTCGTCTGTCATATCGCTCAATGCCTCTTTAATGTGTTCTTTCAATTTTTTCGGTACTGGCAGTCCACATAATGTCATATTTTTTAAAATAGAAACGGCCTCATAAAGAACAAATAACAGGCAGAAAAATTCGCATACACCTAATTTTTGAATACCCAATAATTTTATGTACTGCTCCGGAATCATAAAGAGCATATTAATGTGCATGATAATGTCTACAAGCATCAGTAAGCCTACACTGAGCAGCATAGCCGCCTTTCTGATTGCTCCGTCAATTCCTACGCAAGAATTAAACTTATGTTCTTTAATCGCCCGGAGCACTCCCAAGATAGTGTCTAATACGACAGCGATTAATAAAATTTCAAAAAATGAATTTCCTGTAAGTAATTTCAACGTTTCCTGAATCATAATCTTTCCCTCCTATTTCACAGCTACTATTCCTCTGTACTTTTCGTTTGTACATCTCTTCTTATTTTCTTCTTCGACGGTTACTGTGTTCTTTCTTCCGTCTGAGAAACGATAAATCTTTCCCGATCGGTTATCTCTCAGCAAGACAACTGTGTGAATCGGACTCCCCTCTTCAAAGAGGACCATATAGCCTTTTCGGAGTTTTGCCTTTAATTGTTCGATCGTTAAAGACTTGTGATAAGTTGCTGGTTTCCCTGGACAAATTTGGTTGATTCCCTTGACGATTTCTGTTAAGGGATATTTAGCACCGCATTTCAGTTTTCTTCGAGCGTACTGCAATGTTTGCTGCATATTTTTCTTCACGCCGCGAAACCTTAATGCCATGTAGAACGCTACCAAGCTGCAGCCATGTGTCCTAATAAATGCAGCCTTAAAATTGTACTGGCTTGGAACCGGTATATTTCGACCGTTATCCAGTATGATTCTCCAGGGAAATTTCTTTTTACTGTTCTTGTTTTTATTTGCTACTATTCTCACTTTTATCCCCTCCTCATTTCAATATCATCAACATCACAGTATTTTCTTAATCCGTATTCCAGAACATTTGTTGCCTCGTCAGCTTCTTCTACACCCTGCCGGTATCCCGACTCATACAGCTTCACGGTTACCGCATTCGCGGTTATCACATCTCCGGCAATAACTGACACTGTAAACGATGAGCCTATAAGTACCTCAGCAGGAATTAGGCATGTATCCGTCTCTCCAAGCAAGATTGCAATCGGCTCACTGTCTCCGCTGCGGGGCTGTGACAATTTTTGTGATAATCTCTTGCATTGCGTCAATTTTTGTACTTAACTCGTTGATCTGTTCCTGATATGTTTTGCTCTCTCTGTTGCAAATCTTAATTGTGCCCGTATAATTCAGCACATCTTTGTATTTTACAACTACGTTTAATACAATTGTTCTCGCGCCGTCTGGGACAGTCAGTTTATTGTTTGCATCAGTTATCTGTGTCTCTTCGCAAGTCCCTGTTTCAGACAAAAAAGTTACAATGGTCCCCGACGGAAATCCATACACAAAATATGTTTTCCCATTTTCCATTCCTACTGTCGTAATTAATTCATTTGCGATTTCGATGAGACCGTTTTCTGTTGCGGTTCCCGTTATACTAAATTCACGACCTTTTAATATTGTTGTGATGCCGTAAATCGTATGATTATAATTCATCCTAGGAAATAAATTCCCCGGGATTCCCTGCGCCTGGTTTCTGATTGCCTCTCCCAGATTGCTGTATTTCGTGCCATCCTCTCCGATCCGGGCATCAACTACCTCTTGCATGGAGCCACATAATTTCCCTGCCCAGTCGATCACTGTAATCTGGCAGTCCGCTGCGCTAAAATTAAATGATCCGGAGCCATCGACTACGTTCGTCACAAGCAGTTTGATGTATGTAAGCTGATTTATCGCAAATGTAAACTCCACATTGCGCTGCAGCGATGTGGAGCTTGTTGCCGGAAATACAAGATATTCTGTCTTAATTGCTTCATAGTTTCCATCTAAACTAGCAGCTGATTGTAACACAATTCTCATTGGAACCTCTGGCAGCCCTCCTGTTCTGCTGACTCTTGCAACGAATTTCATATGATAAAGTCCCGGTTTTAGCAGCTTCGCAACATATCCCTGCTGGGGGTACGGTATTGTTATAAAATCGTCGTCTTTCGATAGGACATTGTTAAACATCTTGTCGTAAACAACATCTGCAGCTAAATAACTCATCGCCACAGATGTTCCGTTAATTGATGTACTGAGGATGGTTTTTCCGATTTCCTGTGTTTGCGCAGTGCCGGCTGCAATTAGATTATCAATCCGTTTGCGCTCGGTATCAACATCTGTCTTTCGCTCCACTATTTCTTTTGATAGTCCCAAAACTACTGCCGCTACACTGTCTGGATGCCCGGTAGCATCTTTATAACATTGCTCTATCGCATCGTGTATACTGCTTCGTACTTCTTCCCCGTATATTGCCTCTTTTATCTTTTTTAAATAATTACTTATCATTTTTATCACCTACTTCGGTAAAGAAACTATTTTATCCTCGTCCGAATTACAATAATATTCAATTAATTCTCGTCGTCTGTCTTTCATGTCACGCCGTCCTTTTCCACATATAACAA
>ERZ773139.2245-NODE-2245-length-19957-cov-4.568988_pt1 | contig 19957 bp, 9 predicted proteins | sample MGYA00580854_ERZ773139 | MGnify/ENA primary metagenome ERZ773139 (study PRJEB29015, sample SAMEA2737809) | human gut metagenome | biome: human gut; feature: human-associated habitat; material: faeces | place: China | collected 2012 ...
CAATATGAATGCAACCTCATCAGGATGATAATTAAGTGCCAGTGAAAGTATAAATGTCTGTATAGTCTCGCTCTTACCTGAACCTGTAGTACCTGCAACAAGACCATGTGGTCCGTGCTTTTTCTCGTGAATATCAAGATACATTGGCTTATTTCCTGCGGTGATACCCACAAACGAGCTTATTCCCTCATATGCACGATGTTCCTTGTAGCACTTTAACAAATCCCACTGTTCAACTCTTCCTATCCCAAGCATCTCAAGGTAATCAACGCTGTCCGGGATTCCGCCTTCTGAGATCTCGTTTATATTGTAGGCTGCTATCATTCGCGCAAATGACTCAGATTCACTGCTGGATATCGTGTCAAATGCCACAGTCTTTGTATAATCATAGCTTTCATTAAGCTTATATATTCCCTGATAGCTGTCACTATTTTCTATTACATACTTGCACTCATTCGGCAGCTTACTGATGGTTCCATATAAAAGAACAAATGTAAAACCATAGTCATCCCTTGATGTCATATACTTATATATCTGCTCATTGTCAAAATATTCTTTCTCAGAACAGAACACAACATAATGGTCAGAGAAAACAACCTCTTCCTCTTCGCTGTTAAGCATCTCCTCTCGTGAACGAAGTTCTTCCATAAGGTATCCGATAACATTCTTCACCGAACTCTCATTATTTCCTACATATCTTTTCTTTTTATCTTTGCTGAATACATGAGGTAACCACTTTGTCCACTCGAGGTCGAATTCATCGCCATAGAGAACTGCAATCTTCACATCTGTATAACTATGCAATGCCGCAAGTTGAACTATAATATTATTTGTAACATCCTGAACTCCGTTGTGTGTTCCTGTCACTCCAACAATCTTGTTATCCTTAAGGCTCAACAATTTCACAGCATCTTTTATATATTCAAATGCCTGAAACAGCTTTGCCGGTTCTTCCACAAGTTCATCCTTATCAATTGAAAACTTTTCCTTTGGAACAACTATCTGATTTGGTGATTTTATCAGTCCTGTTCCAAGTCTGACTTCCATAAAATCCTCATGGTTTACATTTCTATTCCAAAGCAGTCCCACATCTGTTGTAAATCTGCTTAGTAGCACTCTGGAACTAAGATATTTTTTACTGAGAATATTTCTGTTGTAGTCCTGCTTCAAAATAAGAAGGTCTTCATTTTTCTTTATATACTCTCTATATGCAACCTGTCTCTGTTCCTCCTCTTCACGGAGAACTCTCTGATCATACTTATTCCTCAACATAGCCCACATGATTCCAATTCCGGCAAACATGATAACCGATATCATCATTCCCAAATACATAAGTGGACTTCCACTTGAATTGGTCCGACTGTTCACATATACATTAAAGAGTACAGTGACAAGAATTGGCAGTGGCATTGTAATAGAAGGTCCAAGGATAAAAAGCAATGGCGTTTTTCGTTCTCTATGCCGTCCCGGAGGTCCCTCTATCTCTATCTTCTCTTCGTCAAATGGTTCAATGAATCTAGGCATTCTTGAAAACGCTGACATATCCCCATATATATTCATATCTTTAACTTGATCTATATCTATTCTTGGAAGCGCACATGTCACATCACACATCTGATTTACCGCGATCATACTTCCCAGGAACACTATCTTATATCCCAATATATATATCTGATCAAATGGCTGAAGCTTACAGCTATCATGCACCTTTTTATAGTTTACATAAGTTCCATTTTTTCCTTTGTCAAACAAATACCAACATCCATTCTGGTGTGACAAAATTGCATGACAGTTACTGACAAATTTATTATTGATATTTACAAAACTATCCCTTGCGGATCCGATAGTAACCGTGTCATATCCCTGCAGTGAAAACTTATCAAAACTTGCCATTTCTTTACGAAATGCCTGTATCATCACAGAAAAATGCTGACCAGTGCTATAGACTTTACCAGTATAGACTTCTCCATTACTCAGTTCTCTGCTCTCAAACATGTAATGCTGATAGCTCAGTCTCACCCTATCGCTGGATCTGAAACTCCACACATGATCCCAAACTTCATATGAAATAAAAAGATCCTTTATTCCTGTAACTCCTGACAGATCTAGTTCACCCGTACGATTGTTAAGTCCAGGCAGAATGTATTCAACTACTGAATCTCCATAATTTATATAAATAATAAATTTATCCATATATTGTTCCCCTATACATACCCTTTATCTTTGAGCTGCTGATATATTTTCTTTAGCTGCTCCACATTTGTATCTATTTTTCCATCAACATTCTGTTCATTGTATGCCTTTATAGCCTCATCATAATGCTTCTTAAAGGTTACAAAATAATAATCCCCAGAGCCATCTATCTGGCGGTTATAATCCAGAAATGCCTGCTGCACCAAAACTCTGTAATCATTTGGATATTCCGCTAAAAGTACTTTCAGATAATTCTCAGCTTCCGTGAATTTGCCCGTATTCAGATAAACCACCACAAGGTTTATGGCACTGTCGAGATCTAGCAGATTTTTATTCTTCAATGTCTCCAGACTTGACTGTGCATTTTGATAGTATGTTTCTACTGATGAATCATCCTGCTTTGATGCAAGACCTATGTAGGCAGTCGCTAATATCTTTTCTTTCACCGACTCATATTCCGCAGACAATGTATTATCAGATACAAGCTGTATCATCTGATCGTATTTCTGTTGAGCAGCATATACTTCACTCAGCAATATCAGATTTCTGCTCTTGTCTGACACAGTGAGTGTGTTCTGAAGCACATATTTAAGATCATCTTCCGCTTTTGAATAATCTCCCTGAACATAGGCAATCTCTGCCTGTATCTGTTTCTGGTTGATATCTCCGAGTACATCACCATTTCTTCCAAGTACACTCTCCGCAGTGTAAATGTCTCCGCTTTTTGCAAGTGATATGGCATAATCCCTTATGCAATCAGCATCATCCATACACCCCACAGCCTCTTCAAAGTAGCGGTTTGCTTCTTCATAATTCTCAAGTTCAAAGTATGCCAAAGCTACCTGATAGAGAAGATTTCCTTTCTTGATGGGATAATCTTTGTACACAGAATTGTAATTCTCATCATTTAACAGCCTCAAGGCTTTCTCCAATGCCTCCTGGGGTTCTGTCTCAACGGATATCTGAATTACCTGATTATAGTTTCTTTCAAAAGCCTCATTTTTCTTCTTTTTAGACATCTTGTATCCCATAACAACTGAAGTTCCAATAATCAGCCCAACGCAACACGCTCCAGCAACAATTCCCAATCTCATAGCTCTGTATTTTGCACTTGACTTATATATATTTCTTACTGCTGTGAGCATCTGCGTAGCAGACTGATATCTGTCATTAGGATCTGTCTGCATTGCTTTATGAATTATCTTTTTTAACGCCTCTGAATAATCTATATCCAATTCTGCTATCGGATAAGCCTTTACAATTCCCTCATTTGGCTTAATTCCAGTCATGATATGGTAAAATGTTGCACCAAGACTATATATATCAGTCCGTTTATCTATTACCATCTGATAACCGGCCTGACCGTCACTCTGTATAACCTGCTGCGGATGAAGCTGTTCTGGCGAGGCATATGCTGTTGATGCTGCCATGAAATTAGTGCCTCTTATCTCATCAAATGAGATATTGAAATCTATCAGACAGATATTCTCTTCATTGTCCAACATTATATTGCCCGGTTTTATATCTCTATGTATAATTGCCGGTGTTCTTGTATGTAGATATTCCAGCACTTCAAGACACTGGGAAAGCCATTTTGTTATCTGTTCCTCCGAGAAGCGATAATTATTCTTAACATAGTAACTGAAATCATACCCTTCTATATAACTCATGACCGTATATATCTCTGTTCCAATCTGAATAAAATCATATATATGAGGAAGATATGAATGGCTCAGATTTTTCATTATGTCAACTTCTCCTCGAGCCTCTATCCGCCCCACAAAGTTATCCTTTATCCTCTTGATCACCACATATTTTTGAAGATTCAAATGATATGCAAGATATATGACTCCCATTCCGCCAGAGCCTATTCTGTCCAATATTTGATATGTACCATTTATCACATCGCCATTATTAATCACTTGTATCTCCTCGTTCCAAAAAACAATAGGGAACAGCCGAAGCCATTCCCTACTGCGAAATTACTGATTTGCTCTTCTTCTCTTGTTTACGATAATAATAACCATACCAAGCAGAACAATACATATAGCAATGATTACCAGAATGATCCACAGGTGAGAATTGAGAATACTTACGTCAAATGTAAAGTGTACCTCCTCTATCTTCTCATTTCCTGCTGCATCATAACATGTAACCTTAAGTGTCTGTTCCCCTGACGTTGGACTTACAGTAAACGAAAGTTTTCCATCCTGCAAATCTGCCTCAGACTTAATCTGCTCGCCGTTAAGCTCTACCTTCATTGTGGCAAACATTATATTGTCATATGCTTCTATTCCTATATTTGCGCTTGCATCACGTTCAATCTTCTGTCCCTCTTCAACGCCACTTATGATGCAGACCGGAGCGGTGTTATCGATACAGAACTCCATGTCTACACCCTTTGACTTGTTGTCAGAGATATTTCCTACAGAATCCTCTGATGATACGGAAACTGTGTATACACCTTCCTTGGAGAATGAATCCTTGGAGAGAATGTACTCATACTGATTCCATCCAGCCTTATCCTCTGAATGTCTCACAGTGTAATCCTTACCCTCCTCAAGATTTACGATCTCATTGTCGATTGTGTAAGATACCGTTGACTTCTTTACTTCATCAACATTCTGCTCGTAAATTGCAAACTTGTCAGATGCTGCTGCGTAGTATGACTTCACTGCTGACTCAAGCTCATTGCTGAGTGAGTATACAGATCCAAATCTGTTGACACGATATGAAACAGTCTGTGTCGTCTCATGTCCTGCCTTATCTACGGCCTTAACCGTAAGCTTGTAAATGTCATCTGACTTCTGAGTTCTCTCAAGGTCATAGAATGAATATGTCTGTCCATTTGCTATTGATGACTTGGAGAATCCTGATTCCTTAACGCCATTCTTTCCGCCGACAAGAGTTACAACGACACCGTTCTCATCGTAGTTGGTATCAGTTACCTTTACTACCGGAAGAACACTTCCTGTGTATGATGTTCCGTTTGTAACACCCTCAATCACAACCTCTGGCTTAGTCAGATCCACTGTAAATGCCTGTGTCTCTATGCTGTTGCCCTGGTTGTTTGCTCTATCCTTGCATGATGCAGATATTGTATAGTTACCATCTGCGTTGAATGAAACTGTTGCAACATGTGTATCTCCACTTCCTGACCATCCGCTTATAGATATCGGTGTACCGTCCTTCTTAGCGCAGCGAATGGACAGAGTACAGGTCAGCTTCTTGCTCTCATCAACCGTGATATCCTCCGGTGCAAAGTTGTGCTCATTTACTGTGATGGTGGCTGTTCTTGCCTCGCCGTAGTATGTGCCTGACTTTGCATTGTTGTTGTCGTAGGTGATGGTCATGGTTGGCTTGGTTCCGTCTATTGTGAACCTGTCAGCCTTTGTCTGAACCTGCTTATTACCAGCACGATCAGTAGACTCTACTCTAATGTTTGAATAATCGCCATCACTGAGTGCATCACCTGTTCCGCCCACAAATGTATAAGTACCTGTCCAGACATCACCATTCTTTGTAAATGTTACTGGAACTTTTACTGTACTTCCATTTTTGTTTATTGTTACGTTTGTTCTTGTTGTATCAAAATTGTGTTCTCTTATTCTGATCGTAACAGTTCTTCTCTGATTGAACTCACTATTTGCAGGTATTGAACCATAAGATATAGCTTCAATTACAGGCTTTGTAACATCTATATTGTAATTCTCACTCCAAGACTTCAAATCTCTGTCGGCGTTATCTTTTCCTGTAAATGTAACAGTGATCTTATCACCTTCGAACTTATGATTACTTTCATTTGCTGTAAGCTCCAGAATATTTGTCCAATCACTAGTTCTTATCTTTGAACCTTTTTCATTAAAGTTAACTTCAGAACTCTCAAGCACTGTTTTTCCATTTGTAACTGTATATGCGACTTTCTGAAGTCCGGAATATGTATCTTGGGCTGAAAGTCTTATCCTTACAGTTTCATTGTAAATGCCATTCTCTGCATCCCTTGGGTTCAAAGTCTCAAGTTTTGAGCTGGCTGTACTTGCATGTTTTCCGTTAGACTCTACAATAATTCCCTTGTTAAAGTTTACATCTTTCGTAGAGCGGTTATCGTTACTGTCTTTTGTGCTAAATGATATCTTGCCCTTAAAATCAGCGTTTATCGCGTAATAATAAGTAAACTCACTTCTATCTACTTTGTTCTTGTATTTGCCGTTGTTTATAGGCTGTATCTTTTTTAAACCTTCATCTTTATCATCCTTATTGCAAGTCACATCAGATGTTCCAACAAGCTCCGTTGCAACAACTTTTACAATCACCTGATTTTTAGCAAAATAACTATAGTCTGTATTGTTTGTCTCTCTTCCAGTTTTTTCTACACTTATAGTTGAAATTTTCGGTGCTGTATTGTCATACGTGATGTCAGCCGTTCCAGCAGTACTATTTCCAGCTGTATCAACGGCTGTTATATTAACAGAATATACACCTTCAACTTTAAGCCCAATTTTTGCGGTATATTTATTACTGTCCTCTGCCTTAGTCCAATATGCAGCTTGATTTAATAATCCTGGAAGATTGCCAAACTGTTCAGATTTACCATTAAGTGTTATCTTTGCAGCAGCAAGAGACGCATTGTCATTATTGTGGCTTACAAGATCTGTTATAAAATTACTGAATTCCGGATTATCATCCTCAAGAGTGTATGTAATTACTCCATTTTCCTTGTCAACATCAGCGGTAAGGACTGGTGCAGTCTTATCATATACATACTCTTCACTTGTCACTTTCTTTATTGTGCCTGAAGCAATATCGTAATAATACACATTGAGTCTATACTTACCATCATCCCAACTCTCAGCATCGTTTGCATTAAATGTGAAATTAATTATTTTATTTTTATCGTCTATTTTGATGTCTGGATTTACCGGAATGACATTCTTCTCACCATCTTTGCTGAGTGTAACCTTTATAAAGTCCTCAACAATATACTTAGAATCAATGTTAATACCAACACTGGCTTTTACTTCACCTCGCTCTCTCTTAATTGTTGGGGTATTTGAGGCTGTTGCATTGAACTTCGGATCGGTGTATTTAACACTTTCGTTCGTATACACTATATTTTCTGCAAGATTCTTTTCATTATCTCTTCTCAAAGCATATGTGTTTTTATTCCCGGCCATATCAACTAAAAGTGCTGTCGCCCCCGCTGATTCGTTCCAAAAATCCACCGCTGTTGTACCATTTTCTGACATGAGAGTCATATCCGTGTTTCCTCTAACACTGTTCTTACCGAGCAATACGCTATTGTTGCCAAATTTTACCGTTGCTCTGTCTGGATTCGTTTCTGTATACTGCCATTTAATCTCGCTTGATTTGTTATATGCCGTATACTTTGTATCATAACCATCATAAAGGCTCTTTTCATCTTTAGATAAATCGACTGTATTCATAGCTACTGGCTCGGCATACAGGTAATCATCACTACCGAAAGCTGGGGGTATGGAATCAACTATCAATGTATATGTTTTTTCAGTATTATGTCCACTTCTGTCGGTTACCACAACATCGATTGAATACGTTTTATTATCCGTTTCAATAGGAACTGTAATATCATCAATTTTTTTTGTATTTAAATTATCTTCGCTTTTAGTGAAAACAGTTTTACCATCCATAGTGGCATTAACTGAATAGTTCTTAATACTTATGTCATCTGTAAGAACAAACTTCACACACGCTTTTCCATCGTCTGAATCAAGATCTGTATACTTACAATACTTCTTAGATTCCCCGCCAAACTTTTCACTTGATATTTCTGGCGCACCGTTATCTAACTGTACATTATAAATAAGCGGGTCTGATACATTTCCAACATTATCTATAGCGTAGAACACTATAGTCTGCACACCTGACACATTAGAATTTACTGCATCACCAATGACATTGACCGTTGATCCCTGAACAGAATTTGTAAGTTCTCTGACTCTCTCAGCATCACTTTCAACCTTATTCGACCATACTATTCTTGAAACGCCTGAACCACCAAGTGCATCTGCAGCAGTCAAAGTGATATCTGCACTGTTTGTATCAGTCAGTACATATACATCTATATCACCCTCCTGTATCTTATATGATTCAGCTTTATTGTCTGTTTCTTCCAATGTTGGATTTGCATCATCTTTTGTAATTGATATTACATTACTTACACCAAACTCATTTTTTGCATTCTCTGTCTTCATCTGCAGTGAATAATTTCCATTGCCAGAGAGAGAAAATGCTGCAGAGCCAGAAATTTTTGCAAAATCAGTACTAAATGATTCTGTACCAACCTTATATCTGTAATAGCTGTACTGCTCTGACTTTACAGTTATTTTTGCATCTCCACTATCCTGTCTATAGAAGTAATTATTTGAACTCTGTGGATACTGCTGATTTGAATTTATCTCGAAATCTCTTCCATACACTACATCGCCAACCTTAATCGGAAGTTTCTTAGTATATGTATGTGTGGAATCTCCAAAATTGAATGATACTTCTTTGTCTATGCTAGCTTTATTTGCGCTACTGATTTTGTCTGCATCAACCTTATAACCAACTACTTTATCATTTTCCTTGACTTCACTAATATTTACTTCTTTTGGATTCCCTCCAAATTCAGGTGCTATATTCTTTAATGAATTGGGAACATTAAGTCCATATTTCATAGTAACGATATAAGATACATTAAACGGAATCTCAGGTGCTATAGATTCTGGTAAATTTATATCAACCTTCTCAATATCCTTAAATCCAATATCTCTTGCAGTGGCACCAATCTTTACAACACCATCTGAATTTATTGAATTAGCTGATATATCATCTGATACAGCCTCAAATTTTTCATTTACAACTTTCTTATTTTCATCTTTTACAGTAACGCCTGAAATTTCATCTATTACAACTGCATTACTCTTCACTGCAAACTTCAGCTTACAGTTAACCGTTTTCTTTATAACGTTTTCAGCTGTCACTCCAAGCCAGTTCTTGCCATCAGTAGTATAGCTTACATCAATCGCATCAACAGCAACATCAGATATATCAAATCTATATTCCTGTGCAGACATATCTGCCTTTTCCGAACTACCAGCCGAAATGTTTCCAGCAAATGAAAGTCCATTGTGCTTTGCTGTGATTGAAAGATTTGTTCCCTCTTTTAAATCACAATTATCAATTGAAACAAAATCTCCAGTTGCTGACTCAACAAGTTTTTTCTTGTCGCCTGTTGTAACTGTAATATCTGTATATTTCTTGTCAAATTTTATTGTCATCTTTGTCAGATACTTATCCAGAGTAACACTCTGTCCCTTGCCATCGTACTTAAACTCTGCCTTGTATTTATATCCTGTCCAATTGCTTGATGTCACCTCTGCAACATATGTTGTGCCATTTGTGAGCTTTCTGTCTGCGATAACAATCTTGTTCTTATTGCCTTTTGCATCTGTAGCTGTAGCATATGAAGTAACATCAGCTACTTCTTTGCCATCACTCTTATTCTTGACCGAAAGTCCATAATTACTCAAGTCTACATTGTTCTTCTCACTCTCAGGGAAATTGAGTACGATATCATTTCCACTGTTTGTGTCATCCTCAGCCTGTGAAGAACCACTGCTGAAAGTGATCGAGGTGAGAACCATTACCAGCACCAATACAAGTGCTATCATTCTTTTTGATTTTCTCATATCTGCTTTCTCCTCTCTTATCATATCTCTATGGTTTCATCTGTATGAGTTAATAATATTTGTCTTGTTATAGTGAATTGCAGATCCGTTGATCTCATCGATCTCGCTCTGACAACCGCATCATTGTTCTGAAGGACTGTCGTCTTATCGCCATTTAATGGCTGCGTCTCATTTGAACCGATTTCGTTTCCGAGCACCGCCGTTGCCAGCGAATCATCCCCGTCCTGTGTGGCAGCAACATAATTTGCATTTTGCCCAGAATTTGCTGCAGCTCCCGGAGCATTTGAAAGTCCCAGCATCTGTGCCGGGGTCTGGTTCTTCTTCAGATTCCCGCTCTCTGTGAATACCTTGCCCTTCATCTTCTGGTTATACTTTTGATTTAACTGACTTGTGAAGGCTGTATTCTCGCTGAGTTTCTTAATCTCCTTCTTCTCAGAAAAACCAAAGAGTCTGCCAACGACATGTCTGATATCAAACAGAAAGAATAACACGATCGTTATGACCAGCATGATTATTCCCGCCGTCATCGTAGCAATATATATAGTATGTAATGTTTCTATATTATTCATGATCACTGCCCCTTTCCTGTACCAACAGTCGAGGTGCTGCCATACGCTGCATTGTATGCAGTCCACGCATTACTCAAATTGCGGTTTATATAGTCAACCAGTTTCTCATTTGATGCATCCTTCGTCACCGACTTCATCTTTTCTTCAATCTCTGTGAGCATTCCGGATATCTCACTTCCCTCAATACCGGAAGTTTTGAAATCCGCTGAGTACTTGTATATATTGGTTATGAAGTCTTCATATACATATAGCTGCGTCTTAGGATTAAGTATCTCACTGTTTTTCAGATCTATCAGGTCATACCAGAAGTCTGAGTACGATACCTCCGTATCTCCCATCTCGTTTTTCTTTGCGCCGAGTTTTGCATAATATGTACCGATCTTTGCATATATCTGAGCATTGTTGTATTCGGCTTTATTTGTCTTGCCGTTCTCCTCCTTCACAAGCTCTACCTGGTTAAACCAGCTAGTTGCCTGTGGGATCATTCCATTGTACTCAGCCACGCCATCAGTTATTTTTCCGTAGTTATACCAGTATGCAGCACCCATCTTATATGCAAAATTTGCAAAGTTGACCTGATCGGCTTTCATCTGATTGTCATTCTCATTTACAAGTTTTGTGATAGTGCTTGCTTCAGCCTCTTCAAATACACCATCTTCTGTGTAATGCTCAAGGAGATTTGTAAATCCATCCGCTCTGGATGGATCAAGCTGCACAGCTTTTTTGATATAATCCTCATATGTACTGTTATCCACCGACTGTTCTGCCTTGAGCAGATAACTGTCGTATGTGGTGCTTCTTATGGAATTCTCCTTGGCATGTGCATAAAATGAGGTTCCTCCAAGCCCTATAGTCAGGAGTGCACTTGCAACGAACACGCCAAATTTCACACGCTGTTTCTTCTTATATTCATAGTCAAGCTCGTTATAGTGATCCAGCGCATACATAAGCTCTGCGCAATTCTGATATCTGTCCTCAGGATTTTTTCTCGTACATTTTAATATGATCTGTTCAAGTCCTGATGATAGATTTGGATTCCACTGTCTTATTGGGTACATCTCGTAAGGCGGCTTTGCAGGATTGTGCCCCGTCACAAGATGATACATGGTTGCTCCCAGACAATATATATCTGTTCTGGCATCAGTCTGGCCTCTTCCTCCAAACTGTTCAGGAGCAGCATAGCCCTGGGTTCCCAGACAGGTCGTATCCTCAACTCTGTCGCTTTTAAACTCACGGGCAGTTCCGAAATCGATCAACGTCACATTGCCATCCGGTTTGAGCATGACGTTGGAAGGTTTCATATCTCTGTAAATAATTGGTGGAATTCTTGAATGTAGATAACCAAGTACATCACAGAGCTGTTTTGCCCACTCAACCACAAATTCCTGTGGCTGGGCCCCCAGTTCCTTAAGCGCATTGCTGAGAGGTTTTCCTTCTATATAGTCCATTACTATAAGGAAGCTCTCACCATCATCTATTACGTCTACTATACTTGGTAAATTGGGATGATTTAATCTCTTTAAAATATCTGTCTCAGCAATAAGTCCTTGCCGAACAACTTCGTAATTCTGTCTGCCATCTTTACGTACCTCTTTGATAGCCCACTGTTTATTGGCTTTCTCATTCATAGCCAAATAGACAACGCTCATACCGCCTTGTCCAATCTTATTCAATATCTTGTATTTTCCGTCTACAAGTGAACCGATCTCTAACACGCTATCCCCTCCTAGCACGTCTTTATCACAGCAACAGAAATATTGTCTTCTTCTCTTCTGTATTTGTTCAAATCCGTTAAATAAGTTATATTCTCCAGCATATTCTGTTCAGTATATAATGCATTTGGATTAAGATACTGATACATTTCCTCCGGAGTAATAATATGTCTGAATCCATCTGAACAGAGCATAAACACATCTCCATTCATCACATCTCCCGAATAAAAATCCGGCTCTATGAATTCCGACGCTCCTACGCATTGCAGGAGTACATTTCTCTGTGGATCACGGCGAGCCTCTTCAGGCGTCATCCTGCCCATATCCATCTCACGTTGTATATATGTCTGATCCTTTGTTATCTGATTAAATGATCCATCTATGTGGTAAGCTCTTGAATCTCCTACATTTACAACATAATATTTATTCTGGAAAAGAAGTAATGCAACACATGTCGTTCCCAAATGGAATCCATGATATTTTCCAAACGCTTCTATCTTCTTTGCCTGAGTCAATATAATATTTTTCCACTGTGCATATAAGACAGCCTGATCAAAGCCTTCAGCTAACATCTCCGGCAAGTCTTTCTGAAACCATGCCGCAAATGCATTTATCAGAGTAGCAGAGGCGAGCTCGCCTTTGGCGAGCCCTCCCATGCCATCACATACACATCCAAATGCTATATTCCCAAGATTGGTATGTGCTGTCTGAAGTAAAACTGAATCTTGATTCGTACTTTTTCGTATTCCTACGTCAGTATGTACAGCAACCAAATAATCCATATTCTTCCCCTCTACAAGTTTTATGCTACTGTGAATGTAAACTCTTCCTCAGCAAACTTGATATTGTCTCCGCTTGAAAGAGCAACCTCCTGCTTTGCAGGTATCATCTGACCATTAACAAATGTATAGTTTGTTGAGTTGTTATCAATGATAAAGTACTGTCCATTCTTGTATACGATATCTGCATGTATTCTACTTACAGAATTGTTATTGGTTATGCAGTAATCTACCTTACTTCTCTCCTTACCAACACGGAAGAGCTGCTTTGTTATATCTACCTTCTCATTTGTCTTAAGTCTTGTAAGTGTAGCCTTTGCCTGATTTGATCCACTGAGAACTGTAGTCTCACCTGTACCGTAACCAAGAACACTTGTCTCACCAGCACCCTCATTCATATAACTTGGTGAATACTGTGGACCCTGTGACATTGAATTCTGTGGTGGAACTGGAGGTGTAGGTCTTGCTGGAGCTACTGGTGTAACTGACGCAACCGGTGACACTGGTGCTATAGGTGTTGGTGCAGGTGTCGGCATAGCAGAATAGCTCTGTGATGTTGGAACAGTTCTTGTAGGCTCATTGTTCTTCTTACCTGCCTTAACAACAAGGATGATCACAACCACTATTACAACCACTACTACTGCTGCAATAACAATTATTATGATCATTGTGGTATTTGTTGCCTCCTGAAGTCCATCTATAGCTTTCTGAAGGTTTGATGCAGCTCTGTCTATATCTGACTGTGTTGCATCACTGTTATTCTTTACTGACTTAGCATCATCTATAGCTGTCTCAAGATCTGCAAAAGAATCCTCTGTATAATCTGATGCCATATATCCTGTTGCCTCTGAAAGTGCACTGTCAAGAGCTGCTGTATCTAAAACAACTGCCTCTGTCGTAGCCTCCGTTGCTTCTGTTGCATCCTCGCTTGAAACTTCTGCACCAGCCTCAACTGCTGCTTCTGTTGTAGCATCGTCGCTCTGTCCTGCTGAAACAGTTCCATCTGGTGTAAGATAATTAATTCCTAACATATCAAGAGCATTTGTAACCTCTGATATTTTAAGTGAGTAATAATAGCTTCCCTGGTCTATTGTATAAACAAATGTATTCAATCCAACTACATAACCATTGGCATCTACAAGCGGACCACCTGAACAGCCTCTTGTCATGACCGCTGAATGCTGAACATATGGAACACCATTGTTTGACATCTCACAAAGTGAAACGCTACCCTTAGAAACTGTAACCTGGTCTTCTGTATAATAATTGAAATCTGTGATATTCATGATGTCTGCTGGAAATCCCATCGCATATACATCTTCTGTAAGATCTGCACCCTCTGGTCTGATAACCATTGCATTCTTCTGATATATTGGTGCATCAAGTTTAAGAATAGCAAAATCATCTATCTGACTTGCTTTAATTATCTTTGCAGTCTGAGTGATATCTCTTGTAACAACTGCCTCTATTTTTATATTGAGTTTCTGAACTCCGAATGCCTCACATGCCTCCTTCTTGGTTGCATCGTCTATCTCTGCAACATGATCACATGTGATTACATACTGACTTCCTTCTTCGCTATCACTGATCAGAAAACCACTTCCACTCTGGATAAAATATTTCTTACCAGAATTCTGATCCTGATGATAAACATTGATCTGCAAGATTCCACTCTTATCAATCTTTGTTCCAGCAGTATCGTCTGCCGCCTTTGCAATAAATGGATTAACCAAAGCAAGCGCTATAACGCAAGCAATCATAATTGCAAATACTTTCCTTAAGTTCCTCATTATTCTCATACTCTTCCTCCTTAGATATGATTGTTTATTTGTTGTTTACATCTGGAACTATACACTCTGTCTTGTCATTACTGTCTATTTCCTGACAAAATGCATGATTTCAATGACCAAATGTCGTTTTATGGTCGTTTATGTCCCAGATCAAACTATTAAATAAACTTTACTTTTATTAAAAAAAGTATAGCACATTCTTTTTTTCGGCAATTTTCGATTGTTTCTATTACGTATATTCATGTCTCAATTACAGCCAAGTGTACGATAATCCACTTTGTTAATCTAAAACCCCTATATATCTCCTGCCTATTTTTAATGTTTCTCCTGTCGTCATAATTATTGTTGAGTGATTATAGCTTTCTATGTAATCAGTATTAACTATTACTGCATTGTGACATCTTACAAAATTTGATGGTAATTCATTCTGTATATCACTCAAAGCCTTGTACTCATATAAAACACCATCATTTGTATAAAATTTTGTAACTCTGTTTTCTATTCTTATAAATCGTATAGAACTACAGTCAAGCATGTTAACTGTTCTATCGAATTTAATCCTTATCATTCTTCTATCCGACCGTCTTACGTCCTGCCTCAAAACACGTGACACACATTTTTCCAACCTATCATCCTGAACACCTTTTAGAATACAATTGATGTGGTCTGCCTCATATATATCTATGTCTACAGGAACACTTTGCGTGTAATAAATAATCCTACACATAGGTGCCTTTTCATTAACCTTTTTTGCAAGCTCAACTCCAGTATATTGCATATTTCTAAACACTATCTCTGTTATCAGAATATCGCTGTCAAACTTTCCATCCTCTATATCAAACATTACGTCATTAGGCTGGCAGCATACTATTTTCACATTTTCATTATCAATATTGTATTTTTCGTTTAACCTACCATACAACTGAATTCTTGTGTTTATATCAGTGTCACAAATAGAGATTTTCATATTCAGTTTTCTCCCCTCATTATTTATATTGATCTCGCCTCACTACACGCCACAATCTAGCTAATTCAGAGAGTTTATTCAATTATTACCTGATGCTAAAAAGTCTGAAGTAATATGAATTTTGAACATCAAAAATCACCACCCAGTCAGCGTATTGTCTATTACGTTTATTTCGTTGTCTAGATTACATTCAACTGTAAATGGATTTATTTATATCTCTATTTGATATATTTTTTTGTATTTTAATGTTGAAATACGGAATTTTTTATTATATATTCATTTATGCTAGTAAATATATTTACTAAACCAACCTATTTCATTTCCATGAGGGGGAAACAAAAGATGAAATATCGTACCAGACCGGCGGAACACATATGCTCTCTGGAGGAGCTTTTCACAGAGCATCTGGGGCTTAACATTCCCATTGTTCCACAGACGTCTTCATACTCCAACAAACATACTTTCAGCCAATTATTCTTTTCACAGAATCCCAATCAATATGACGATATTGACAAAATAATGTCATTTTCCGTCTTCAAAGATGCGGATATAGAACGACTTAAGAAGGATGCCGATTCAGCACAGAAACCTCTGTACTATCTCATCCATCCTGACGAGAGCTATCCTACAGGCACCAAGCTGAGTGTTTTCTTTTCCAACATGGCAAATAAGAACTTTTCTGGAAACGAGCAGCCTCTTCCTATAAGAGCTCTGCTGAATGCGATAGATTACGACAAGCTGTGCGCTCATCTTGACAATCTTATAGAGACCAGAGGTGCACTGGACTCTGATTTTATAGTTTCACTGCAGTCATATCTGAGTAACGTCCTCTCAACAGACAACCAGCTTACACATTATTGCTCTTTGTTCAAATGCACCTCACCATCAGAATATCTTGCTACGATCCTTTTGTATGCGCTTTTTGATGATGTGAATTTCCCTGCATATGCATCGGAGGTTGCAATAACAAGAAATATCAAGGAGCCTAAGGTTGCACATCCCGTGACCGATCTGAACAACCCACATTTTCAGAAGCTAATGAATGATGCCAGGAGGGTTGACAAGCTACAGGCATTTGCAACATATACACTGATAGTCCTTTACTCTGTACAGATGCTTGCAACCATCTTCTCTTCTACCTGGATCAGTTCCTATGAGGCGACAAGCACAAAGGGGACGCTGTTCAGTATTGTCATGCTGTGTGCATCCATCATTTTGACAGCTTTGAGATTTATTCCATTCTCATTGCACAAGAAGTATTCGGAGCTAAGCCTGATACTTGAACATTCCGTGCTTGATGAGAACAGTAACACCTATAGCATTACATATAATCATTTTCAGAACTGTTCGAGATCTTTTAATGATATACAACAGGGGAGACGAGTCATCATCACTTTGTTTTGTATGATGAGTATTCTGTATATTGTTGTGTCATTTGTATTTAACAGCTTTCCTCTTCTGGTGGCTCTCGTCAGTTTATCATTTGGTGGAGTTATGCTTATCGACAGCATGGTTCATGACCATATTACCTACAAAAGGTATGATGCTTTCTTCTCCTCGGATCTGCCAGGTCATGTTCCTGCGTCCAGATTCGGAGTGGCGCGCATGTGCTCATGGGATTACGATTCCAGACTGAACTCTTTCAGACACACCAGCTACAACAAGCTCACAAACTACAGTGAGGATTGCATCCGGAATATATATGATCAGGTAGCGGATTCGTCCAAATACAGTTGGGCTACTCTCACCGCTTTCATTGTCACTCTTTCATCCATAGGTGTGATCGCCGAGATCCTTCAGCTTGTGAATCCTGACCTGGAGTATTTCAGAATGCCAAATGCTTCCATGCTCTATTCCGTCACAATGATCCTTATTTTGCTGAACGGTGTTCTGAACATACTTATACTTCTCCGTGCGAGATCCCATTATCAGAAAATGGCCGAATTCTCATTCTACGCCGGCAATCCTGACTCTGATAATTATGAAGTAACAACACTGTTCCGACACAACCTGTACGCAGGCAGCATATCTGAGCTTGCGATTGCCAGAGGAATATATAACTACAATTTGTGTCAATTTGAACAGAGCCTGTCCACATCGGACATCCAGCCACCTGACGACCGTTATCATCCTATGTATATCGTGAATCAGAAGCTGCATCTCATCACAGATGTTGCGCTGTGCATATTTGTCGCATACCTGAGCATGGCGGTATGGCACTCAAATAATCTCCGCAATCTGATAGGCCTGCCCATTCTTGTCGCAGTGTATGCCCTGTGGACATTTGCAATGTATCCACTATTCAAATACAGAAAGATCAAATCCAGCATCCGCAAGCTGAATGTTGAACATAAAAATAAGGAAACACGCTGAACAACTAAGCGTGTTTCCTTCTCTTTTCTATTTCTTTTCTTCTCAGAACCACCATTGCTATGACAAGAGGCGACACGAGAAATACCAATTTTGCCCATCTCATACCAAGGGCTCCCACAACCAGACTTATTGCAAATATCCCCAGCTGATCTCCTATTCCATATGACAGTGTGGACATAGCTGACGCCCTTCCTCTGACCGATATATCTACACTTTCCATGACCATAAGATTTATCAGTTCTTCCGCAGAAAAGTAAAATCCATTCATGCAGCCCCAGAGTATTCCCAGCAACACCGATGAAACTCCATGCCCTACTCCAAGTGTAAATGCCATACCTGATATGAGGCTAAGCGCTATTCCCATCTGCACCACATATCTCCGTTCCATTTTGTCTGCAAGTATTCCTGTCAGAACATTTATAGCCAATGATGCGATGGGCTGTATGAGCAACACTGTATTCACATTGCCCTCTCCCATACCTGAGAAGGCACACAAAGGTTCATTGTAATATGTTATGCCTGCTGTCGCCAGCCCCACCACGCTTATGCTTATGAGAAGATTTCTGGTTGCATGATCTCTGCATATATCTTTGAATGTTTTTATAAAATGTATATGTCCATCATCTGTGCTACATTCTGTACTGTCCACAGATTTTCCCTCACTCCTGTTTGCCGATCCGCCAACACTCGGTGCAGCTTTAGAACCAGTTATATTCGGGAATCTGTACAACATAACCAGTACCAGACCTATTAATCCGCCAACAATTCCAACAGCGTAAAGGATCTGCCAATTATGTCCGCCGCCATCCACGTACAATGACCTGAGCAGAGGTATACACATGGCTGCTGCCATGGACACTCCACCACAGATTCCTCTGACAGTTCCTCGATGTTTTCTATCTACCGCATCGACTATGTATATCAGATGTATGTCCAGCGAATATCCCAGTATGAGAATTCCATTGCCAAGCAGGTATATCCATAGATTGTTTGCCAGCAGGCATACTGCACTTCCAACAGCCAGAAGCGCCACATTTATGATCATCATCATCTTCCTGCCTATGATATCCGTATATGACCTGATAAATGGCGTGAGCGCTCCGATAAGATAAAATGGCAGCATGCCTCTGCTCATATATGCAACCGCCGCTTCAGAACTCATCCCACGCGGATCCATGAGAAATGTCCTAACAGAAAGTGACTGCGTCTTGCCGAACATCTCAGTGCAATAGGAATCCACAAATTGTACAAGTATTATGAGTGCCACAGCCGAGATGGCTGCGACTGCCAAACGTCTTTTATTTGAATCTGCCGTTTTGTCATTCATCAAGTTCTAATCCCCTTCTGTAGTACATAAAAAGGGAAGCTCATCGCTTCCCTTTTTGAATAACCACTGGCCGTTCGCCTTGATATCACTCAAAGCATCAACGACTCTTACTTACTAACCTTCCTGAAGTTCTTCTTACCACGTCTCACAACAACGCCCTCTCCGTCGAACTTCTCCTCTGGAATTGTAGTCTGGACATCTGCGATCTTCTCGCCGTCCACAGCAACACCGCCCTGCTCTACGGCACGTCTGCCCTCGTTACGTGATGTAACAAGACCTGACTTAACGAGAACTGACACGATATCGATCGAGCCGTCCTTGAAGTCATCTGCTGTGAGTGTTACTGATGGCATGTCTGCTGCAACACCCTTGGAGAACAGTGCTCTTGCACTCTCCTGAGCCTTCACAGCCTCCTCCTCGCCGTGTACAAGCTTTGTAAGCTCGTATGCAAGGATCTCCTCTGCCTGGTTGAGCTGACTGCCCTCCCAGCTATCCATCTTATCAATCTCTTCAAGTGGAAGGAATGTGAGCATACGGA
>ERZ773139.2248-NODE-2248-length-19910-cov-15.640947_pt1 | contig 19910 bp, 14 predicted proteins | sample MGYA00580854_ERZ773139 | MGnify/ENA primary metagenome ERZ773139 (study PRJEB29015, sample SAMEA2737809) | human gut metagenome | biome: human gut; feature: human-associated habitat; material: faeces | place: China | collected 2012 ...
CTCATTCCGTAACAACTTAATATTCTTTTTTGTCTAATCTTCGGGGTTCACTTCACGATGGGTGTCCTTTTGCATCTGGCGGAGCGGGTGGGATTCGAACCCACGGAACCTCGCGGTTCAACTGATTTCGAGTAATCTGATTACTCATTCCGATGCCAGCAGATAGCAGAAATCAGAGGAAGTTAATGGCAGCAAAAAATCCCTAAAAATAAGGGTTTTTAGCTGCTCGTTTTATTTTTTGCAGGCGGGCGGCACAACTCCTTAAAATCGCAATTCAGCATTCAGTTTGGAAAAAAGAAGAGAACTACGAGAGAACTGCGGTGATTCTATCAAGAGTGCCATCGCAAACAACTACTTCGTAGCGAAAGCAAACACACTATTTATCCGTTTCGATTCACTGCCGTTGACTACTAAAAGTGAAAGCGGATAAAAACATGAAACGGTCTGCAACATATCAAAAGCTGTGCATGGAATACCCAGAAAAAATATCCAAAGAGCAGCTATATAAAATCTGTCATATCAGCAAAAGGAAAGCAAGCTATCTTTTGGAAAACGGGCTTATACCTTGCCAAGATAGCGGCAAGATGACGCGCAAATATACTATTGCGCTTAAAGATGTTGCGACTTTTATTGACGCGCGCAAAACAAATCCTATGAGATTTGATATGCCGCCCTCGCTCCGAACAAAGAGAAAGAGTACTTATTCCCGCATACAATTTGAATCTGATGATTTTTTCTGTGCATTGAGAACTTTCTATACCGATGTGCTGGCTGCAAATGACGGTTTGCTATCTGTTGCCGATGTTTGCGCTCAAACAGGCTATGGGCGGTCAACCGTAATAAATTGGCTGACAAAAGGATTGTTACAATCACTATTCATCAGAAATCATTATCATATACCGCAAAAGTACCTAATTGATTTTTTAGCCAGCAAGTATTATTGGCGCATCGGACAAAAATCGCAAAAGCATATAAATGATTTTGTAGAGTTTGAAAAGTGGCATAACAATAACAAATAAGGAGGATGAAAAAATGACCAAAGTAATCGCCCTCGCCAACCAAAAAGGTGGCGTGGGAAAAACGACAACAGCCGTCAATCTCGGTATCGGGCTTGCGCGGCAAGGTAAGAAGGTATTGCTCGTTGACGCGGACGCACAGGGTAATTTGACGGATTCGCTTGGCTGGAACGAGCCGGACAAGCTCCCCGTTTCCCTCGCCATCATCATGAGCAAGGTTATCATGGAGGAACAGATCGACCCCGACGAAGGCATTTTGCACCACGATGAAGGCGTTGACCTCATGCCCGCCAACATCGAGCTATCCGCTATGGAGGTATCGCTTGTAAATATAATGAGCCGAGAAATCGTATTGCGGAACTATCTGAATGAGGTCAAGGACAAGTACGATTACGTTCTCATTGACTGTATGCCGAGCTTGGGTATGATTACGATCAATGCGCTTGCGGCAGCTGACAGTGTAATCATTCCTGTGCAAAGCCACTATCTCCCCGCAAAGGGAATGAGCCAGCTTTTACAGACCATCAACCGCGTCAAAAAGAACATCAATCCCAACCTCAAAATCGAGGGCGCTTTGCTCACAATGGTGGATAACCGCACGAACTTTGCAAAGGACATCGCATATATGCTCCGAAACAATTATGGCGATAAACTCCGTATATTCAAAACGGAGATACCCCTTGCCATCAAAGCGGCGGAAACGAGCGCCGAGGGCAAGAGCATCTATACCCACGACGCCCACGGCAAAGCGGCGGCGGCATACGAGGCTTTGACAAAGGAGGTGATGAGCGGTGGCAAGCAACGTGAGAAACATGAAGCTGACCTCAGTAGATGATTTGTTCTCCACGGAGGAAAGCCGTGCCGAAGAGGAAAAGGAGCGCGTACAGGAGATTCCCATAGCGGAGATAGACGGCTTTCCAGACCATCCCTTCCATGTGGAGATGGACGACGCCATGCGCGAAATGGCGGAAAGCGTGAGACGGTTCGGCGTGTTGTCGCCCGCCGTGGCGCGGCAGAAGGAGGACGGGCGATATGAGCTCATAAGCGGGCACCGGCGCAAGAAGGCATGCGAGCTTGCGGGCATTGATAAAATGCCGGTAATTGTCCGCAACATGGACAGAGACGAAGCGATTATCTTTATGGTTGATTCCAACCTCCAGCGTGAACGCCTTCTTCCGAGTGAGAAGGCGTTTTCGTATAAAATGAGGTTGGAAGCGATGAAAAGAAAAGCTGGCAGACCGAGTAAGGAAAATGCGTCGCCATTGGCGACTAATTATTCAAGTGGTCGTTCCGACTTAGATTTAGCTCAAATAGTAGGTGAAGGCAAAGACAATATACGCCGCTACATTCGCCTAACCGAACTTACACCAGCCCTGCTTCAAATGGTGGATGAGGGCAAAATCGCATTTCGGCCTGCGGTAGAACTGTCCTATCTAACCAAAGAGGAACAGGCATCTTTGCATGAGGCAATGGAGAGCGAGGACTGCACACCATCGCTTGCACAGGCCATAAAAATCAAGAAGTTCAGCCAGGAAGGCAGACTGAACGGCGACGTTATACTCTCCATACTTTCCGAAGAAAAGCCAAATCAAAGAGAAGTTTACAGGCTGCCAAAGGAGCGCATAGATAAATACTTTCCCAAAGGTACGCCATCCGAAAAGGTAGAAGAAATCATATGCAAGGCGCTGGAGCTTTACCGAAAGCGGGAGCGTAGCAGAGAGATGGAACGCTAAGCGTCCGTGCTGACGAGCATGGGCGCTTTTTCTGTGCCCCGAAGTTGCAGAAGGAGGTGCGTATATGCTGTTCACCGAGGGCAAGGACAGAAAGTACGAGCGCATGATGCAGGAAAAACCGGGCTTTCAGCGCGACAGGCGCAGAATGGTTTCTCCAAACGCCAGGCAGCGGGATTGTCCCCATTGCCTTTACTACAATGAAACGCTGAAAAAGTGCGGTCTTGCAACCTGCGTTGTGTTCAAAAAATGAATCTTACGCCAAGGGGGAGGTCTGCCCTTTTGCCGGTATGGCCCAAGCAGCGTTTGCGGTTCGCCCCTTCCCCCATACCCCCAACCCTTGATACTCTCCGAGAAACTTACTGACCGAAAAAAGAAATGCAGAAGGCTTATCCAAGTTTAAGCCAATATTCAAGCGCAATAAGGCGCTTTTTATATACACAAAATCCTATTTGGAGGCAATCAACATGAAAACCAAACGCATCATGGCGCTGCTTATGTGCCTGCTGACCGTCATCGGGCTAATACCCGGCGCAGCCTTTGCGGCACAAAGTACCGTCACCATCGAAAGCCAGACCAACAGCGCCTTTGACTATCTGGAGTATTACAAAGACGGCGCATGGAAAGACCTGAACACGCCGAGGCATTGGATCGAGCAGACCGGCGAGGTTGTCTACTGCGTGGAACATGCGGCAGGCAACCCCCATGGCGACACCTATACGGCGGCATCCCCCTCCTCCGTCTTTTCGGCCAGTACCCTCTCGGGGCTGAACTCCATCCTCATGTACGGCTACCCCAACAACCGTCCCTCCGGCTTCACCGACGACGAGGCAAGGCAGGCCACCGCCAATGCCATCCGCTTCTGGCTCTCGGAGCAAGGCGAAGCCGAATCCTACAGTTTCACCAACCGCAGAACCAATCCTGACGCCATCCGCGCCAAGAGCGGATATGAACACGTCCTGGAATACGCGGATGAGCTGCTTGCAAAGGCCCGCGCAAGGCAGGACTTGCCCCACGGCGTAGACTTCTCCCCTTCCACCGTGCAGCTTACCGCAAGCGGAAACGGTTACGTCGGACAAACTTCGGTGCTCCTTACAAACATCAACAGCGGCTACACCCTCGATACTTCCCGTTTGCCGTCAGGCAGCAGAGTTTCGGGCTATACCGGCGGCAGAAGCGAAACGCTCACCATTACGCTCCCAGCATCGGCGGCAGGGCAGAGTTTCAACATATCTGCCGAGGGTATGGACACCCGCAGCATAGATAACATTACAGCTTACGTTCCTGCAAACGGCAGCCTGCAAAAGGTATTCCTCTGCGCCACCACCGCACAGGTCGTCGCAACGGCGCAGCTTTCCGTTGGCGCACCCGAAGCACAGAAGTACGGCAAAATACAGCTTGTGAAAACCGGCAGGGACAATATACCGCTTGCGGGTGTAGTGTTCGGCGTATACAGCGATGCCGACTGCAAGAACAAGCTTGCGGAGCTTACTACCGACAGCGACGGAACAGCCATATCAGGAGATCTTCCGGTAGGTACCGTGTACATAAAAGAGCTTTCCACGATAAAGCCCTATGTCCTGAGCGCGGAGATAAAAAGCCTTGAAATAACCGATGGCGGGACTGTTGAAGTATCGTTCAGCAATTCCGAGGCCGTGGGCAAAATCCGCATCGAGAAAACGGGCGATGTGCTGACCGCCGGAGAGGCCGTTGAAACGGAATACGGCAATGTTTCAATGCCCATATACAAAAACAAGGGACTTGCGGGCGTTGTATACGAAGTAAAAGACAGCGCCGGCAATATAGTTGCGACCATAACCACAGACAAGAACGGCATTGCGGAAACCGAGACGCTGCCCCTTGGCAGCTATACAGCGCAGGAAAAGAGCGCTCCCGATGGATATGTGATAGACGATACAGTTCACGAAACAACGCTGACTTTCAAGGACCAGAATACAGCCATCGTCATGAGTGCAATAAAAGCCGAAAACAAGCTGCGCACGGGCGGCGTAAAGCTGCTAAAGTATACGGAAAAGTTCAATGCCGATAAAATCAGCTTTGAAAAAGTATTATGCAGCGGCTATGTGTTCGGTCTGTACACCGCCGAAGATGCCGGAGATATACCGGCAGATGTTCTGCTCGAGGTACTGACTACGGACGAACAGGGCATAGCCCAAAGCACGGTAAAGCTTCCCTACGGCAAGTATTACCTGAAGGAATTGGCAGCGCCGGACAGCGATATAAAGATGCTTACGGACAAGCTGCCGCTGATTATTGACAGTGAACTTAATACCCAATATGTAAACGAACCAATCCTCAACGAAATGTTCAAGGGAAGAATCGGTGTAAATAAGCTGGACGCCGAAGATAACGAAAGAGGTCTTGCGGGCGCGGCATTTGAAGTGCGCGAGGCTTCCGGCAAGCTGGTTGACACCATTACCACCGATACCAAAGGATATGCCGAAACCAACGACTTGCCAACGGGAGAATACAAAATAAAGGAGATTACTCCTCCCCCGGGATTCATACTTTCGGATGAAATCAAAACCGTTACCATTACTTCAGAGGATAAAGAAACCGCCGTATTTGAGCTTACAAACAAGCCCAACGAAGTAACGCTTACAAAGGCTGACTTAACAACCGAAAAGCCCATACCAGGCGCGACTGTTGAGGTTTACGGTAAAGACGGAAAGCTGTTTTACAAAGGCGTTACCGATAAGGACGGCAAAATAACAATCAGAGAGCTTCCCGCCGGAACATACACGTTCAAGGAAACCATATCGCCGGACGGTTACGCCCTGAATGTCAATACATTTTCCTTTGAAATCGATGCTTACGGCAAGGTGACGGGAACCACCGCCTTTACCGATGAGCCCATCGTGCTGACCATCAAAAAGGTTGATGCCTACACCGGCAAGCCCATGGCGGGTATTTCATTCACCCTGAAGGACAACGAAGGCAACATTGTAAAGACAAAACTGACCGATAAGGGCTATCGCATTGCGACGGAGGACGGCGAAGAAACCTTTAGCGTAGATAATAACGGCTGTGCCGAGTTCCGCTATCTGAAGGCGGGTAAATACTCGCTTGTGGAAAGCGTACCCACAGGCTATATTGCAGAGGACAGCATTTCCTTTGAATTGACCTCCGCACACGGCATGAGTAAGCCCCTTAATCTAACCATAAACAACTGCCCCACCGGCATAAAGCTCATAAAGCTTGACTCGGATACGAATAAGCCGCTTACCGGCGCAGGATTCAGCATTAAGGTCAAAGACGGCCTTGGTTTCGCAACGCTTACATTCACAAAGCAGGCGGACGGCAAGTACATCTTCGATAAGGACGGCAAGGACACAGTCCTTATGGTCGATAACAACGGCGAGGTTATAATCCTTGGCATGCCGCTCGGTGCCGTATGGATAGAAGAATCTGTTGTTCCGGCAGGCTACTTCCCCGTTACCGCCCGTAAAGCGGAGATTACGAAGGACACTTCGGCCCTCAAGCCCCTTGAAATCAAAATCCCCAACAGCAAAAGCGTCAAGCTGGGGCTGGATAACGACTGGTGGGAAATCCCCGCCATGATCGCTGGCGCGGTACTGCTGCTCGGCGGCGCAGTAGTTTTGTATGTGCGGAGAAAGAATAAATAAGAACTAGCAAAAACACGCAGGAGGGCGGAAAACGCCCTCCTGCCCATGAATATCGGCTTAACCTGTTTGCCATGTAACAGTTGCATCTCGCCATTGCAGGCAGCGCAGAAAAAACTGAAATCATTAGCAAAACAGAATAAGGGCAGACACCATAACTACGAGATCACAGAAGCGCATGAAAAGCCATGCGCTCTTTTGCTATATACAAATACGGGAAAAGGAGAAAGCGACCATGACTGAGAAACTGAAAAATGCCGGCTACACCATCATTGAGAGGTTTACCGTGGGCGAACAGGGCTTTGCGCTTGGACATAGTGAAACAGCGCCAGCCCCTTATGTCACATGGCAGTATCGTGCAGCTGCCCCCGATCATTTCTTCTGGGGGCATTATATGAATTCAAAGGAAGCGGCATATGCGGATTATCGGAGCAGGATAAACGGCGAGATAGAATACGTTTCGAAACGCATACAGCCGCAGCGCACAAAGAAACGCGACGAGCCGGGGAGATAAGGAGGTGCAACTGTGGCAACAAAACTGCAAAACATATCCGAGCTTGTGCGTCAGACAACGGAGCGGCTTACGCAATCCGTTGACAACTGGAAACGCTTTCTCGATTCCGCCGCATGGCTTTATAAGTACCCGTTCCATGAACAGGTCTTGATTCATGCGCAGAGACCGGATGCAAAAGCCTGTGCTCCCATCGAGCTTTGGAACAGCAGATTCAGACGTTGGGTGAACAGGGGCGCAAAGGGCATCGCGCTCATCGACGACAGCGGGCACAAGCCCGCGCTGCGGTATGTATTCGATGTGTCCGACACCAACACACGTTACAATATCCCGTTTCGGCTCTGGCAGACAAAATCCCAATACACGGCGCAGATCATTGAGAAGCTGCAAAACAATTTCGGGGACACTGGCGCGGAGAACGCCAATATGGCTGCCACCGTACTGGGCATATCCATCAACGCCGTGTCGGACAACTACCGCGATTACTACGAGGAGCTTCTCAAAGCGGCGGACAACAGCGCACTCGCGGATATGAGCGATGACGAGATAAGCTCGACCTTTGTGCTTCAGCTCATGACCAGCGTTTCCCATACGGTCCTGGTGCGCCTGGGCATCGACCCCGCCGCTATATTTCACGGCGATGAATACGAGAGCATAAGGCTGTTCAATTCGCCGGATACCATAGTCCAACTTGGCGCGGCGACCAGCGACATTTCGGAGATGATCCTGCGGCAGATAGAGCGCAGCGTCAGAAGCATGGAACGGCAGGAGCTCGGCACACTTGCAAAATCCCAACAGGTCTTGCAGAATGAGGATAGGAAAAACGAAAGGAGCGCTGAACATGGAACTCAATTACAGGCAGAACGGGGACTACCTGATTCCCGATATCAAAATGGACGAGCAACCGACGGAAGTCATCGGCAAATACGGCAGAATGCGGAAGACGTTTCTCAAGGAGCATCGGAGCGGGATTTACAACTCCCTGCTGCTTCAGAACAAGCTGACGGAGCATCTGTTGGAGATCGACAGGACGGCGCGGGAACAGGTCGAACAGACGATGGCACAGATGGCGCAGACCGAGAACGTGACCGAGAAGATGAAAGCCGAGAATCAGATGCTCTGGATTCAGCGAATGAACAGCATTCGGCAGAGAGCCGAGGAGACGGTACTGAACGACCTGATTTACGCATAACCGAATATAGTCTGTTCCCAACCTTAGAGGAACAGTTACAGCGCATCGAAGAAGCGGAAGCACAAAAGCTTTCCGCTTTTTCTGTTTCACAAGCAGATCTCGATAACGAACTTTGCAGACATGGAAGCGGATTTGCTCAGGGAAAGTTTCGCATCTATAAGTTCTTTGAGGATATGCCTTCCTCAGATGCGGCTATTACATTTCTCAAAAAGGAATATGGCATCGGCGGACACTCACACACCTCCCTGAATGGGGAAAGTGGATTTGTTGACCACGACGGCAAGGGCCTTCACTTCTCTAATCATAACTACGAAGAAAAGCATACCGTAACTTGGAGGGCCGTAGCGCAAAGGCTCCGCGAACTGATTGCCCTTGACCGATACCTGACCGAAGAAGAAAAGGCATATTTACCAACATACGAACAGGAGCTTGCTGAACGGCAGGAGCGTATTGCCGAGGAATCGGCGGCGCGGGAAGCGTTAAGGGCCGCCGCAGCCGCCATGGAGGAAACGCGCAAGAACGCCGAATATGCCTTCTCGCTCGGAGATGCTGTGCAGCTTGGCATGACCACATATACCATCCTCGGATACGATGAAACCACCGTCAGCTTATCTGACCCAAAATACCCCTTGCTCTCCGAGGACATGCCCCGCGATGTGTTTGAGCAAAGGCTTAGGGAAAGCCCCGCAAATGACCGTCTGATTGCCGAAGCACAGGGAGCAGAGCCACAGCCCGGGCCGGTAGCCGAAACAGTTGAAGTCATTCCCGCAGAGGAAAACCACCTGCCCTACGATGTTGTTATTCAAACCATTCGTACCGAGGAGCGGGAGCCTGCAAAACCTGCCGAGAAAACCAACTTCCGCATTACGGACGACGCCCTCGGTCATGGCGGCCCGAAAGCGAAGTTTCGCATGAACATGGATGCGATACGGACACTGCAGACTATCGAGTTTGAACAGCGCCTTGCAACGCCCGAAGAACAGGAAGTCCTTTCCAGGTACGTGGGCTGGGGCAGTCTGCCGCAGGTATTTGAGGAAAGCAACGCAGCGTGGGCAGATGAGTTCCGGAAACTCTACGAAACCCTGTCCCCAGAGGAATACGAAGCCGCTCGTGCTTCCGTACTGAACGCACACTATACAAGTCCCACAGTCATCAAAGCGATGTACGCTGCGATTGAAAAGATGGGCTTCCGCATGGGCAATATTCTGGAACCCTCCTGCGGTATCGGCAATTTCTTCGGCTTGCTTCCCGAAAGTATGGCGGGCAGCAGGCTCTACGGCGTGGAACTCGACAGCCTCACAGGCAGAATTGCAAAGCAACTCTATCAAAACGCCAACATCGCCATACAGGGATATGAAGCGACCTCGCTTCCTGACAGCTTCTTCGATGTTGCCATTGGCAATGTTCCCTTCGGCGATTACGGTGTAGCGGATAAGCGTTACGACAGGAACAGGTTTCTGATCCACGACTATTTCTTTGCAAAGACCTTGGACAAGGTGCGTCCCGGCGGTATCGTCGCATTCGTCACTTCATCGGGGACGTTGGATAAAAAGAACCCCGCGGTTCGCAAGTATATTGCACAGCGCGCCGATCTTCTCGGCGCGATTCGCCTGCCGAATAATGCCTTCCTTGCCAATGCGGGCACGGGCGTTGTTGCGGATATACTGTTCCTGCAAAAGCGCGACCGCCCCATAGAGATTGAACCCGACTGGGTACACCTCGGCAAAACCGACGGCAAATTTATCATAAACCAATATTTTGTGAATAACCCCGGCATGATACTGGGCGAACTCAGCGAAGAAAACACGCAGTACGGTAAACAGGCCGTTACGGTAAAGCCTATTGCGGGCGCGGAATTGCCGGAGCAGCTATCCGATGCGATAGCCAATATTCATGCCAAAATCACCGAGCCCGAACAACTTGAGGAAGCCGAAGAAAACATAGGCGAAAGTATCCCCGCCGACCCGAATGTACGCAATTTCAGCTTCACCGTGGTAGACGGGGATATCTATTACCGCGAAAACTCCGTAATGCATAAGGTTGAGCTGTCCGTTACCGCAGAGAACCGCATTAAAGGCATGGTCAAAATCCGCGACTGTACACGAAAGCTGATTGAATATCAGCTGGAAGGCTATTCGGATGATTTAATCAGGCAGGAACAGCAGACCTTAAACCGGCTTTACGATGAGTTTACATCGCAATACGGCCTGCTGAACAGCCGCGCCAACAATACTGCGTTCTCTGATGACAGTTCTTATTGCCTGCTCTGCTCCCTTGAGGTTCTTGATGAAAACGGCGCATTGGTGCGCAAGGCTGATATGTTCTCAAAGCGCACCATACGGCAGCAGGAACCCGTAACCTCCTGCGACACCGCAGCGGACGCACTCGCCGTATCACTTTCCGAAAAAGCAAAGGTCGATTTGCAGTATATGGGAAAGCTTACGGGCAAAACCGAAGAACAGCTTACAGAGGACTTGGCGGGCATAATATTCTTCAACCCATCTTCCGAGCAATATGAAACTGCGGACGAATATCTTTCCGGCGATGTCAGGTGGAAGCTTCGATTGTTAAAGGAGATAGACAACCCCAAATACGCAGCTAACATGGAAGCCTTGGAGAAGGTACAGCCAAATGACCTGACCGCTTCCGAAATCGATGTTCGGCTTGGTGCAATATGGATTCCGCCGGAGGATATTCAGCGCTTCGTAATTGAGCTGCTCAAACCCGCCTATTACGCAAGCAGCAAAATAAAGGTGCATTATTCCCGGCTTACCGCTCAATGGAACATTTCAGGCAAAACCAGCGACTACGGCAACGTTACAGCAAACGTTACCTACGGCACAAAGCGCATCAATGCATATAAGATAATTGAGGAAACGCTGAACCTGAAGGACGTTCGCATATTCGACACCGTGTATGATGAAAGCAGCGGCGAGAAGCGCATACTGAACAGAAATGAAACCGTACTTGCGCAGCAAAAGCAGCAGCTCATAAAGGACGCGTTCCGCGACTGGCTATGGAAAGACCCCGACCGTCGTGACAGACTGACCACGCTGTACAACACCAAGTTCAATAGCATACGTCCCCGCGAATATGACGGAAGCCATATCAGATTCGTCGGCATGAATCCCGAAATCACGCTGAGGCCGCATCAGGTAAACGCCGTCGCGCGCGTTATCTATGGCGGAAACACGCTGCTTGCGCACGTAGTAGGTGGCGGCAAGACCTTCGAGATGGTTGCTGCCGCTATGGAGAGTAAACGGCTTGGGCTCTGTCAAAAGAGCCTGTTCGTGGTTCCAAATCACCTGACCGAACAGTGGGCAGCGGAGTTTTTGCAGCTATATCCTTCTGCCAATATCCTTGTTGCAACAAAGAAAGACTTTGAAACGCGAAACCGTAAGAAGTTCTGTTCACGTATTGCCACGGGCGATTACGATGCCGTCATCATAGGGCACTCTCAGTTCGAAAAGATTCCCATGAGCTTGGAGCGGCAGCGGGCGATATTGCAGACGCAGCTTGATGAAATAATAGACGGCATTTCGGAAGCAAAGCGGGAAAACGCGGAGCGCTTCACCATCAAGCAAATGGAAAAGAGCAGGCGCTCTATAAAGCTGAAGCTTGATAAGCTAAACGACCAAACCCGCAAGGATGATGTCGTTACGTTTGAGGAATTGGGCGTTGACAGACTGTTTGTAGACGAAGCGCACAGCTTCAAAAACCTGTTTCTCTATACGAAAATGAGGAACGTAGCCGGTCTTTCTCAGACTGAGGCGCTGAAATCCTCCGACCTCTTTATGAAATGCCGGTATATGGACGAGCTTACGGGAAGCCGCGGCACTGTGTTTGCAACGGGTACGCCGATATCAAACTCCATGACCGAAATGTATACCATGCAACGATATCTTCAATATGACGCGCTGTGCTCCCATGGTTTGCAGCACTTTGACGCATGGGCTTCCACATTCGGTGAAACCATTACGGCAATGGAGCTTGCACCGGAAGGAACGGGCTATCGCGCAAAGACGCGGTTCGCCCGTTTTTATAACCTTCCGGAACTCATTACCATGTTCAGGCAGGTTGCTGACGTGCAGACCGCCGACATGCTGAAGCTTCCCGTTCCCGAAGCGGAGTACCACAACGAGGTCATTAAGCCTTTCGGATTTCAAAAGGATATGGTTGATTCCTTTGCGGAGCGTGCCGAAAAGGTCAGAAACGGCATGGTGGACGCAACGGTTGACAACCTTTTGAAGATTACAAACGACGGCAGAAAGCTTGCCCTTGACCAGCGATTGACGGATGAGCTGCTGCCGGATGACCCCGAAAGCAAGGTAAATACGTGTTTAGATAACATTCACCGAATATGGGAAGCAAGCAAAGAGCAGAAGTCAACGCAGCTTGTATTCTGCGACCTGTCTACCCCGCATGGTGACGGTAAGTTCAATGTGTACGATGACCTGAAAGCAAAGCTTGTCCGCATGGGCGTTCCGGAAACCGAGATTGCCTTTATTCACGATGCAAAGACCGAGGCACAGAAAGCTGCCCTGTTCACGAACGTTCGCTCCGGCAATGTGCGTATCCTGCTTGGTTCCACCGCAAAGATGGGCGCAGGCACCAATGTGCAAAAGCGACTGATTGCAGAGCACCACTTGGACATTCCTTGGCGACCTTCTGACATCGAGCAGCGTGAAGGCAGAATTCTTCGTCAGGGCAACGAGAATAAGCGCGTAGATATCTTTCGGTATGTCACCGAGAACACCTTTGACAGTTATATGTGGCAGACGATTGAGAACAAGCAGAAATTCATCTCACAGATCATGACGAGCAAAAGCCCTGTCCGTTCCTGCGAGGATGTGGACGAAACCGCACTTTCGTATGCGGAGATAAAGGCGCTTGCAACGGGCAATCCGCACATCAAGGAAAAGATGGATTTGGAGATTGAAGTATCAAGGCTGAAGCTTGTGAAGGCAAACTACCTCTCTCAGAAATACGCACTTGAGGATAGCCTGCTTAAGCATTACCCAAAGGAGATTCGATTAACGCAGGAGCGCATTAAAGGATATCAGGCGGATATTGCCCTGTATGGGCGGCACAAGAGCGAGGATTTCCCCGGCATGCTTCTGTACGGTACTCACTATGAAGAGAAAAAGGAAGCCGGCACGGCGATACTTGAAGCCTGCAAGGCCATGACTTCGCCTGAGCCAAAGGAAGTCGGAAGCTATCGCGGGTTTACGCTGCTTCTGTCCTACGACATTGTTGCGAAGGTGTTCCGCATGACATTGCGCGGAGAACTATCCCACATTGTAGAACTCGGCAGCGATGTCCACGGCAACATTCAGCGCATGGAAAATATGCTTGAATCGCTTCCCTCCCGCCTTTCCGCCTGTGAACAAGCTTTGGCTACGCTGAAAGAGCAAATGGATAACGCAAAAGCGGAAGTTGAAAAGCCTTTTGAGCAGGAACAGGAGCTTTCCGAAAAGGCAGCCCGCCTTGCGGAACTCAATGCGCTGCTTAATATGGATAAGCGGGAAAACGCCGCGCTGGATGCAGAGCCTGAGCATACCGAGATTGAGACTGTTAAGGCTTTCTGTAAAGAAAGATGAAAACACCACATTTATGAATTACAGAAGCCATTGTCAGTACCGAGTAATTCGGTGCTCCTTTTACAGATTGAAGTTAAGCTGTAAGTTGCGTATCCGATAAAACGCGGGTATAATATAAAAGGAATACCTTTAGAAAGGAGGCATCAATCATGCTGGATGCAATGATACGGGAGATGATACCGTTATTCAAGTCGTATGGTATAAAGAAAGCTGCGCTGTTCGGTTCTGTTGCCCGTGGTCAAAACACGCCAGACAGCGATGTTGACCTTGTAGTCTCCTTTGGAAAAAAGTATGACCTGTTGGATATAGTCGGCCTTAAGCAGGATCTTGAGGAAGCATTGCAAGTCCCGTTTGACGTAATCACATATGAATCATTGAAAAGCGGAGCATTTGCGGATTCAGTCTATACAGATGAGAGGGTAATATATGGTTAGAGTTAATGTGATATTGGACCACATCCGCGAATGCTGCGAAGACATCTTTGATTTTGTTCGAGATATGGAATTAGAAGATTTTCTGAGCAATAAGCTTGTTCGCAATGCAGTAGGGATGTCCTTAATTAATATCGGTGAACTCGTTAAGGCGCTCCCTATCGAGTATCGGAACGAGCATCCCGAAATACCTTGGAAGAGGATAGCAGGCATGAGAGATTTAGCAGCCCATAAATACCAAACGCTGGACATGGTTGCTGTTTGGAATGTCGTACAGGACAGAATTCCAGAGCTATATGAATTCACAAAAAGATAAACTGTACCTTATGCAAGACACCGATGATGAATCGACGTCTTTTTGTATCTGAGTACTTGAAAGAAAATGAGGTGTAAAACCTATTTGAGTCTTACAAAATCATACGTAACCCCGCAGGAGATTGAGCAGGCCAGACAGCTCGATCTCCTTTCTTATTTGCAGCAGCATGAGCCGGAAGAGCTGGTGCGGTTTTCATCCCATGTGTATACCCTCCGTAGCCACGACAGCCTTAAAATCTCAAACGGCAAATGGTATCAATGGTCAACGGGTATCGGCGGCGTCTCCGCATTGGACTATCTTGTAAAGGTGCAGGGCATGGATTTTGTCAGCGCCGTCTTGCGGGTATTGGAGTGTACGCGATATGCCACGCCGACAAAGACCTATACTCCAAAGCGGGCAAAGCCAACGGAATTTGTCATGCCAGCGCCGCATGAGAACAATGACCGCGTTGTCGCTTATCTTACGGGGCGGGGGTTATCGGAAGACTTGCTCAATATGTATTTCAACATGGGCTTGGTATATGAGGACAGACGGCATAACTGCGTATTCGTGGGCTTTGATAAGGACAACGTTCCCCGCTACGCAATGCTCCGAAGCAGCGACCCTTCCTCCACGTTTTTGCGGGAGGTTGAGGGCAGCGATAAACGGTATTCCTTTTCCGCGCCGCATAGCGGCAGCGAAACGCTGTTTGTGTTTGAAAGCGCCATTGACTGCCTTTCCTTTATCGAATTGCAGCGCATGGAAAATCCGCTACGTAGGCCGGATAATTACCTGTCCCTATCGGGCGTATACCGGCCCGGCGAAGGCAGGCGGACCGAATTGCCGGCGGCTTTGCAGGAATATCTTTCTGCCAACGACGGCATCCGCCACATAGTTTTGTGCCTGGACAACGACGATGCAGGCGTAAAGGCGGCAATGGCGATATGCGCCGCACTGCCGGATAAGTACACGGCGGAATTATTGCCTCCGCAATCGGGCAAAGACTACAACGAACTTCTCATGTTAACCAAAGGTATACCGCCGAACATCAGGGTAAGAAAGCCGAAGGAGCGCCGCGAAAGATAGGCGCTTTATTTATCGGCAGGTAATGTGGATGCGATGTGCGCATCGCATTAGCGAGCATTGGATAATGCCAGCCTTATCCGCCCGTAAGGGTATCCCCTTAAACCCCAAAGCGAAAGGAGCAATATGCTGAAACGAAATATAAAGATAACATTCCGCCTAAACGCCAAGGAACAACAGCAGCTAAAGAAGAACGTAAAGAAAACGGGCCTATCGCAGGAAACATACATCCGAAGGCTCATCGAAGGCTATGTTCCCAAGGAGCTGCCGCCCATAGACTACCACGCCATGATGCGCGAACTTAACGCCATAGGCAACAGCATGAACCAGATAGCGGCCCGCGCAAATGCCACGGGCTTTCTTCTTGCCAATGAATATGCTTCATATGTGCATGAGTTTCGCAAAGCCGTTCTTGCAATACAGCGCGCCGTGACTCAGCCGGAGCGTATATGAAGCATGGCTACAACTTCCATATGGAGCGTTAAGTCAACCTTGGGTCATGTGATTGAATACGCTGAGGACGGCACAAAAACGGCCAACCCCCAATGGAGCAAATCCGAATACCAGTCCATGCGCGACGTTATGGACTACGCCATGAACGATTTTAAGACCGAACAGCAATACTATGTGACCGCGCTTAATTGCGATGCCGGCTGCGCCAGAGAGCAGATGCAGCTCACAAAGCGGCAGTTCGGCAAAACGGACGGTATTCTTGCTTTCCACGGCTACCAGAGCTTTGCCGAAGGAGAAGTGGATGCAGATACGGCGCACGCGATAGGCATAAAGCTTGCTGCTGAGCTGTGGCCGGAGTATCAGGTAATCGTGGCAACGCACCTGAATACGTATTGCTTTCATAACCATTTTGTGCTCAATTCGGTATCCTTTCTCAATGGCAAGAAGTTCAACGCCTGCAAAGAAAGCTATCTTAAAATGCGAGCAGCTTCCGATAGGCTGTGTAAGGAATATGGGCTGTCCGTAATCACGGAGCATACGGTGTATTACCCAAAGCACTATGCAGAATGGGATGCGCAGCGGAATGGGCAACCAACATGGCGAAGCGCAATCCGAGAGGATGTTGACAAGGCAATCATGGCAAGCATGAGCTTTCAGGCGTTTCTCCGTTCCCTTAGAAGCATGGGATACGAAGTCAAAACAGGCGTAAAACACATGGCGGTGCGCCCACCGGGCAAGGAACGCTTCGTGCGGCTGCGTTCACTTGGTGAACGATATACCGAGGATGCCATACGGCAGCGTATATTAAAGCAGCGCGCACCTGAGCGTCCGGCAAAGCCAACGCCGTCGAGGCCCGTGCGCGTCCGAGTTTACGGCGACTTTCATCTATCCAAAGTCACATGGAAGGGTCTCAGGGCATTGTACTTCTTCTACCTGCGAAAGCTTCGCAGAACACAACGTGCTCAGCAGTGCAATGTTCCATATGTGCTGCGCGAGGATTTAAGGCACTTAGACGCGATAGATGCACAAACTCGGTTCCTGTTCCGGCACGGAATCGACAGCACAGACCAGATTGACATTTACCGTGCCTGTGCGGACGAGCAGCTTACGCAGCTATATACCGAGCGCAAGGCGCTGAAGAATGAGCAGCGCCACGCCGGTATTCCTGATAAGTGTCTGGCGGAGATTCGTGAACGCATTGCCGCCATCTCCGAACAAGCGAAGCTGCTTCGCAACGAGTTAAAGCTGTGCGATGCAATCACTAAACGTGCCTTTGCGCTTTCGAAGCGGCAGGAGCAGGTGAAGCAGTTTCAGCGGGAGAAACAAGATGTAGGATGTCATCGTCATCCGTCCAAGACTTCATTGAAGATTTACTGATAATAATTTTTTGAAGGAATCATCATATAGTAAAGGAGTGATTATACATGTCTCAACACGGCGAAGCAGCCGAACAGGTCGTCAACATGGCAACCAATGCGGCGGTAAAAACAGCGGAGTGCGCTGCGGAAATCGTGGGCAAGGGGACATTGTCCCTGGCAACGTTTCTGTTGGCAGTACTTAAAGACCAGAAGAAAACAAGGGGCCGAACGCGCATACAGTCCTTTAACGGCAGACCAACTAAGGTGTTTGCCATTATGGCAAAGGACATGAAAACCTTCTCAAAGGAGGCGAAGGAATACGGCATCCTATATGCGGCGGTAATGAACCGGAAAAGCACCGACGGAATAGTGGACGTGGTTGTAAGCGCAAACGACGCGGCACGGGTAAACCGAATAGCAGAACGGTTTGCGCTATCTACAATAGAAATACAAAAAGCAGTTAATACTCCCACCGAAGAACGGGCGGCTGGTACTCAAAACCCTACCGCGCGGACGGACAGCCGGAATCCGTCCGCACATTCATCAGACAGCAAAGAGCATTCCGAAACGGCGGATACTGATTCGGAGCATGCTCGCCCTTCCGTAAGGCAGCAGCTTAAGGACATACGTCAAGAGCGGCAGAGCGTACACCGGAAGCCGCTTGAGAGAAGCAGAACTGTACATGGAGAACTTCGCATATGAAAAGCCCTAACGAAGATAAACTCACGGAGTATATTCTTATAGGGTTTGGCATAATACCCGTGATATTGGCGGCCTTAACGGTCGCTCCTTTTTTATCTGATGGGCTTGCGGGCATTGTGAAAGACCTTACCCACAGCATGAATAACCCCATCAATATACAGTGGTGCGCCGACTCGCCAAAAGCCATTCTGGTATTCCTTGCAGCTTACGGCGCAGGCATTGGGGTATATTTCTCCACGCGCCGCAACTACCGCAGGGGCGAAGAACACGGCAGCGCCAAATGGGGTAACGCACGGCGAACATGCAAAAAGTATGCCGAAAAGGACAGCCGCAAGAACCTTATTCTTACCCAAAATGTCCGTATTGGGCTGGATGGCAGGATGCACCGGCGCAATCTTAACGTGCTGGTAGTCGGCGGCAGCGGCGCGGGCAAAACCCGCTTCTATGCCAAGCCCAACATCATGCAGGCAAATACATCCTATGTTGTGCTTGACCCCAAGGGCGAGATTCTGCGGGATACGGGCTATCTGCTTGAGCGGTACGGATATGACATAAAGGTACTCGACCTGATACATACTGAGCGCAGCCACGGCTTCAACCCATTCGTATATCTTCGTGACGATAAGGACGTTCTGCGGCTGGTCAATAACCTTATACGCAACACCACGCCCAAAGGCGCACAGAGCAGCGACCCTTTCTGGGAACGCGCGGAAACAGCGCTGCTCGAAGCCCTTATCCTATATCTGGTGAATGAAGCGCCGCCCGAAGAACAGAACTTCTCAATGGTAATGGAAATGATAAACGCCGCAGAAGTAAGAGAAGATGATGAAGAATATGCTTCCGTGCTCGATGAACTCTTTGAGCGGTTGGCTATGCGCGATCCTGAACACCTTGCCGTTAAGCAATACCATATTTTCAAATTAGCGGCGGGTGATATATGCTCTAAGTGACTTCTTAATCATGATTTTGTCATGGTTAGTGAAGCAATCACTTAGAGCATTTTTGTTTCAGGAGGTACAGCCATGAGAAATGAAAAAATTACCCCACTGTACGAGCGCCTGAGCCGGGACGATGAGTTACAGGGCGAGAGCAACTCCATATCCAACCAAAAGCAGATGTTAGAGGATTTTGCCCGCCGGAATGGGCTGCCAAACCCTACGCACTTTACCGATGATGGTATCTCAGGCACCCGGTTTGACCGCCCCGGATTTTTGGCGATGATGGAGGAAGTGGAGGCAGGGCGTGTAGAGGCAATCGTCATCAAGGACATGAGCCGGTTAGGACGCGACTATCTGAAGGTCGGTCAAGTTATGGAGGTTTTGCGGCAGCGAGGCGTTCGTCTGATTGCCATCAACGACGGTGTGGACAGTCTGAAAGGCGATGACGATTTTACCCCGTTCCGCAACATCATGAATGAATTTTACGCCCGTGATACCAGCCGGAAAATCCGCTCTGTGTTTAAGTCAAAAGGCATGAGTGGCAAGCACCTGACCGGCACTGTGATTTACGGCTACTTATGGGACGAAAAACGGGAGCATTGGCTGGTAGATGAGGAAGCTGCCGAAGTGGTACGCCGTATATTCTCCCTCACGCTGGAGGGATATGGGCCTTACCAGATCGCCTGCAAATTATCCACAGACCGGATTGAAATTCCTGTCGTACACCTTGCCCGCTTCAACGAGGGTGTGAACCGTTCAAAGCCGGTCAAAGACCCCTATGGATGGGGATCATCTACCATCGTGAACATTTTGAAAAAACGAGAGTATTTAGGGCATACCATCAATTTCAAGACCCGCAAGCACTTTAAGGACAAGAAAAGCCACTATGTTTCTGAGGACGAATGGACGATCTTTGAGAATACCCATGAAGCCATTATCGACCAGCAGACCTTTGAT
>ERZ773139.2251-NODE-2251-length-19889-cov-5.095896_pt1 | contig 19889 bp, 20 predicted proteins | sample MGYA00580854_ERZ773139 | MGnify/ENA primary metagenome ERZ773139 (study PRJEB29015, sample SAMEA2737809) | human gut metagenome | biome: human gut; feature: human-associated habitat; material: faeces | place: China | collected 2012 ...
AGAAATCATACTAGCTTGTATTTTTCCTAACCATCTTTACTGTTATTGGTTTGTTAGATCTTTGATATCATCTCTGATCCGACGTTCTTGAAATTCTTTTTTGGAATTTCAGGGTTGTCATGTTGTTAATTTTTCAAGGTTCTTATATAGCTCTGATACTAAGTATGTCTAACGGAGAAGGAGGGATTTGAACCCTCGCGCCGCTATTAACGGCCTACTCCCTTTCCAGGGGAGCCCCTTCAACCGCTTGGGTACTTCTCCAGTATCAAGCGCTTGAACTTTCATTATGTATGAAAGTCAGCGGAGAGAGAGGGATTCGAACCCTCGCGCCCTTTCGGACAAACGGTTTTCAAGACCGCCTCGTTATGACCGCTTCGATATCTCTCCAAGTTGTTTTTGTTCGTCGCCATCAACCGGCGACTTGTACATATTATCACTTTACCATCTTTGTGTCAACATCTTTTTTCAAAAAATTTGAAGCAATTTTTAAATCCTCAGGAGTGGTGATTTTCAGGTTCTCATACGCCCCCATTATCACCTTCGTTCTGACGCTGCTATAACGCTCCACTATCATTGTGTCATCCGTTATAACCTGACATTTGTCATGCGCCAGTCCATCATAACAGGTAAGCAGAAGTTCCCTGTTAAAACTCTGTGGAGTCTGAACCTGCCACAGCCTGGATCTATCAGGAGTATCCACTCCCATCTGATCCTCATCTACTATCTTGATGGTATCCTTCACAGGTACACCCACTGTACACGCAGAATATATCTTTACTGCATCTATGGAATCTGTGATGATTTTCTGGGTTATGCATGGTCTCGCACCATCATGGATGAGTACATACTTCGCACCATCCGCCGCAATAAGTCCATTATGTACGGAGTCATAGCGCTCTGCCCCACCGGTCACGATCTTCCTGACTTTGGTGATGTTGTACCTGTCTACTATGTCATTTCTGCAATATTCTACATAATCCTCACCTGTGACAAGGATTATGTCATCAACCGGGCTGTTCTGAAAGGCCTTGAGCGAATAATACAGCACAGGATAATCCCCCAGCGTCATAAACTGCTTAGGTATATCGCTGTGCATCCTGCTGCCCTTTCCGGCTGCAAGGACTATTGCCGTGACCTTTACTTCATCCACTGTATCAAAGATTTCTATATTTGATTCCTTGTAATCAGCATTATCCGCATCGCCCATGTTCATCTTCTCCCTAGTAGTAGTCTGACACCATCACACACTTGACCAGGCTGGTTATCTCTCACCCAGCTTGAGGTTTGGTATGGCATTCAGATCCCATCCATGTCTTGTTCCATTTATGTATTCGTAGTATCCCGCCGCACCTATCATGGCCGCATTGTCCGTGCACAGTATCGGCGATGGATGATACAATGTAAGCCCAGCCTTCTCACAGGCCGCCTTCATGCTGGCTCTGAGAGCAGAATTGGACGCAACTCCGCCAGCTATGGCTATCTTATCCATATGGTATTCCTTTGCCGCAGCAACCGCATGCTCTGTGAGCACTTCCGTTACTGCTTTCTGGAACGATGCTGCCACATCGGCCTCATTGATCTGCTCGTCTCTCATATGAGCCTGATTGATATAGTTGAGCACTGCGGACTTCAGGCCACTGAAGCTGAAGTCATAGGCTGATTCTGCCACCTTTGCCCTTGGAAATTCTATAGCGTCAGGGTTGCCCTCCTTCGCCTTACGATCTATCTTCGGTCCTCCCGGGTAACCCAGTCCTATAGCCCTTGCTACCTTGTCAAATGCCTCTCCTGCCGCATCATCCCTGGTTATTCCCAGTATCTCAAACTTGCCGTAATCGACTACATTTACAAGATGTGTGTGACCTCCTGACACAACAAGGCACATGAACGGAGGCTCAAGCTCCTTGTTCTCTATATAATTCGCTGCGATATGACCTTCTATATGATGCACACCAACAAGTGGTATATCTTTTGCAAATGCTATGGCCTTAGCTGCTCCCACACCAACTAGAAGAGCGCCAACAAGCCCCGGTCCATATGTGACTGCAACCGCATCTATGTCATCCAGTGTGCACTCTGCCTCTTTGAGCGCCTGTCTTATGACCTGTGTAATCTTCTCTATGTGCTTTCGCGAAGCTATCTCCGGCACAACGCCTCCATAAAGTGTATGGATATCTATCTGTGAATATATTATATTTGACAGTACGTTTCTTCCATTCACAACAACCGCTGCGGATGTCTCATCACATGAGGATTCTATAGCCAGTATCTTTACATCTTTCTCCATAATTCATCTCACCTTTGTCGATCTATTCTACTCCTCCGAAAACTTGAGCGTTGTTGTCGTCCTGTCCTTTGCCGCAATAGTTCTCGGGAATATCTCTCTTATCTCATCCATAAACACCGCCGGTTTTGCCATCGACGGACTGTAATGTGTAAGCCACATCTCCCCCACATCTGCCTTTGCCGCTATGGCCGCAGCCTCCTGCATCATCATATGCTTATGCTCTATGGCTTTTATCTCTTTCTCCTTTTCGCCGTACATGCCCTCGCATATGAACAAATCTGATCCGGCTGCATACTTCTCTATAAGGGGGGTCGGTCTGGTATCTGTGCAGTATGTGAGCTTCAGGCCCTTGCGGTCAGGACCAAGCACCATATCAGGAGTATATATGTGTCCATCCTCCTCGTATGTGTTGCCCTTCTGCAAGCCATTCCAGTATTTCATTGGAATCTCATTCTCTCTAGCTCTGTCCACGCTGAATTTTCCTGTTCTTGGAAGCGAAAGGGAATATCCATAACATGTCACATTGTGATTCACCCTGAATGCATCCACCCTGAGATCCTCCCACATAAAGCTCTCCTCAGCCTCCGAGAGCTCCTGGAACCTGATCTCAAACGGAAGCTCAGGCGCTATAACCCTTAGGGAATTGACTACCTTCTCAAGTCTCTTTGGGCCAACCATAAGAAGTGGCTCCGTTCTCTCGGCATTGCCTATCGTGAGCAGCAGCCCCGGCAATCCGCTTATATGATCTGCATGAAAATGTGTGAAGCAGATCACATCTATCTGCTTAAAGCCTATCATGCCCTGCTGACGCATTGAGGTCTGGGTTCCCTCTCCGCAGTCTATCAGCATCTCGTGTCCGTTATATCTGACCACGAGAGATGTAAGTGCCCTGTATGGCAGCGGCATCATCCCTCCGGTCCCCAAAAGACATACGTCTATCATCTTCTATCTCCATTTCTAAGGCAAAGTCTATATGCATACTCTATGCATACTCTGTCACATCATCTATTTCTGGAGGTATGACACATTCATTTACAAGTCTGTCGTAACAGTCCTCACACATCCTGAGTGTGTATTTTCTGCCATCCTTGTGTGAGAAATACCCCCATTCCTTCTGAATAAGGACGTAATCCTCCTTGTTATGCATATCTCCAAATACAATTATCCTTCCACACCTATTACATCTGATCTCACTCATATTTATCTCCTGTCCGACTGTATGCAGCCCTGTTATGAGTCTGATTATAAGCCAGATCCTTCACAGAATATACCGACAATGTTTTCCAGCCGTGCAAATGTGGTCTCCACGCACTGTATATTCTGCATATATCTATTACTACAACTGTTTTTGCATAACCAGACCATCCTCCACCGGTGAGTCGTAGTATTTTTTTCTTGTAGAAATTTTTATAAATCCAAACTGCTCATACATAGCTATCGCAGCAGCGTTGGATTCCCTGACTTCCAGAAATATGCTCTGCACATTCCTGTCCTTGCAGTCATCGATCATGGCTTCCATCAGCTTAAAGCCGATGCCACGACGTCTTGATCTGGCATCCACTGCTACCCTGAGCAGATCTGCACTGTCACACACCGCCGAATATATGATATAGCCGGCGATTTCTCCTTCAGAAGTCTCAAGGATCTTGACATGATCGTATGTCCCCTGTATAGATGAGGACACCATCTCCTCATTCCACGGATGCGAAAACACCGTCATCTCAAGTGCTGCTATCCCGGCCAGGTCTTTCATATCTGCCAGTCTCGGGCGTACATGGGAAAAACAGCTATTCATGTCCATCATTCTCCAGTTTTGCCTTTTCAGCTCTCTCCCGCTCTGCCTGTGACTGTCTGAGATATTCAGGGGCAAATGTATCCCCCTCCTCATACTGTCCGGCTGCATATCTCACCTGGGCTGCGGCTGCCACCGAGCCAGCTCTCTGCTTATTCATGTGTGCCGGAGCAAATGCGTAGTCTGCCGTCATCTTCTCTTTTAAAACATCAGCATACACATCTATTCCATCTCCCACAAATATAACCTTTTCCCCTCTCTCATTGAGTTGGTCTATAAGGTCAGCAATATCCATAGGAGTCTGATCCATTATCGTCTCAAGCCTGTCATCACTGTTAAAACTATAAAGTCCCGTATACACCTGTTTTCTTCTCGCGTCCATGATAGGGCAGATAAGTCTGTCAGTTCCCCACACATTGTATGCAAGCCCCTCAAGTGTCGGCACCGCAATAACCGGTATATTCCATGCAAGTGCAAGTCCCTTGACCGTCGCTGAGCCTATTCTGAGTCCTGTAAATGATCCCGGTCCGGCAGCAACAGCCAGCGCATCAAAACTCTCTTTGTCCGTCTCTGTCATCTTCACGATCTCTTCCAGCATAGGAAGCAGTGTCTGGGAATGTGTCTTCTTGTAGTTGGTTGTATATTCAGCTATCAAATTATTGTTCTCGACTATGGCAACGCTCGCCACAAGTCCTGAGCTGTCAAATGCTAAGATCTTCATATCTGATCATGCCTCTCTTCTATCGTAATACGCCTGTAATCAAGGCCCTTTGAAAGGTCCTTCTCTATGTCGATTCTGGTATATGTGTCAGGTAATATCTCCTCGATGAGGTTAGCCCACTCTATAAGACATACTCCATCTCCATACACCATCTCATTGTAGCCTATCTCATCCATCTCGTCTACATCGCCGATCCTGTACACGTCAAAATGATACAGAGGCAATCTGCCCTCGTCATACTCCTTCACAATAGTGAAAGTCGGGCTGTTCACCACTTCAGTGATTCCAAGTCCAGCTGCCACCCCCTGGGATATTATCGTCTTGCCAACTCCCAGATCTCCATATATACAGTACACCTGGCCAGGAGCTGCATTCTGTCCAAGCCGCACTCCTGCATTGTAGGTTTCTTCCTTGCTATTACTCTCTATGACCATATTCTCTCCTGTCTGTCATACATATGTGTTCTCTCCGGTATTCCGGAACTATTCTGTTACCTCTAAAGATTGAGCGTGATCTTCCTGCCTTTTGCTTCAAATGGTCTGTATGCAACACCAGCCATGTCAAACATTTTCTTGGAGGCTATGGTGCTCTCTGTCATCGCATACTTGTCTGACATATACACTACTTCCTTTATACCGCACTGAATAATAGCTTTGGCACATTCATTGCACGGGAACAGAGTAGAATATATGATCGCATCCTTGAGATTGCCACCTCTGTAATTAAGAATAGAGTTCAGCTCCGCGTGGCATACATAGAAATATTTGTTGTCAAGCGGGGCTCCGGACTTTCCCCACGGCATTGTGTCATCGTCGCATCCTGCCGGCATACCATTATATCCCATGGACAGAATTCTGTTGTTCTTGTCCACTATACACGCACCAACCTGCGTTGACGGGTCTTTGCTTCTCTCTGCCGACATCATCGCAATGCCCATAAAATACTGATCCCACGATATGTAATCTGTTCTCTTCATACCCTGACTCCTTTCAAATTCTTTTATGTTCCCGCCTTATACGGGTGCAGCCGCATGAAAAGCGCTTCGCGCGGCGTCTGCTTCATCATAAGGAATCCCCCGCCTTAACGGCGGTTCCCCCTTATGATAATTTACGCCGGAGTTTCCCCCGGCGTATATTGTAAGGTCCTGCAGAACAGAACTTCATATGATTCTGTTAGAATTAACGATCGCCGAGTGCGAACTTGTCATGGATCGCGTTCATTGCGCGCTCTGTATACTGCTCGTCGATGAGAACTGTAACTCTGATCTCTGATGTTGAGATCATTCTGATGTTGATGTTCTCATCATAAAGAGCCTCGAACATCTTGGCTGCAACACCTGCATTTGACTGCATTCCTGCACCAACGATAGAAACCTTTGCAACATTCTTGTTGACATCTATGCTCTCAAACTTGCCTATGTTGTTCTTGATGATCTCCTCTGCTTTGTCTGCATTCTCATCACTACATGTGAATGTAATATCCTTTGTTCCATGTCTTCCTACTGACTGCAGTATCATATCTATATTGATGTCATTCTTTGCAAGCAGGTTGAAAAGCTTGAATGCAACACCCGGTGTGTCCTCTAATCCTACAACTGCCACTCTCGCTGAATCCGCATCCGCTGCAACTCCACTAACTAACATCTTCTCCATTCCAGTATCCTCCTTAACTATTGTACCCTCTGAAAAATTGAGACTTGAACGAACAACCAGCTGAACACCGAACTTCTTTGCAAGCTCAACTGAACGGTTGTGCAGAACGCCTGCTCCAAGTGTAGCAAGCTCAAGCATCTCATCGTATGTTATCGTATCCAGCTTACGTGCGGTCTTTACCTTACGTGGATCTGCTGTATATACTCCATCCACATCTGTATATATCTCACACGCATCAGCGTTAAGTGCCGCTGCAAGTGCAACAGCTGTTGTATCTGAACCACCACGACCAAGAGTTGTGTAATCGTCATACTTGTTAATTCCCTGGAATCCTGTGACAATAACTATCTTTCTCTGCTCCAGCTCATGTCTTATTCTCTCAACATCGATTCTCTTCAGACGCGCATTGCCATACACTGAAGTTGTATGCATTGCCACCTGGAATGCGTTCAGAGAGATTGCAGGAACTTTAAGAGAATTCATAGCCATAGCCATAAGCGATACGGACATCTGTTCACCTATTGTAAAAAGCATATCCATCTCTCTCTTAGGTGGATTCTCATTTACCTGCTTAGCCATATCTATCAGCTCATCTGTGTATTTACCCATCGCAGACAGAACTACGACTACGTCGTTCCCCCTCTGCCAATCCTCAATACATCTTTTGGCCACGTTAAAGATTCTTTCGGTATTTCCAACAGAAGTACCACCAAACTTCTTTACTATTAACATATTATCCTCCTGATCGCTCATTTGAAAATTTGTATATTTAACTCTTCACCGGAGCGGTCCGGTAAAAAGAAATAAGCCTTTTGTAAAATACCGCAATTCGACTAGGATTGCAAGGTCATTGAATAATATTGTACTAATCCAGCACTCTAAGAGCACTCTTGACACCAATCTTATTGCAACATGCCTCAAATTCACCCTCTGTGATCACTGCTGTAACAAATGCCTTTTCATCGAGATCAGAATCGACATACTCAACATCACCAAATACCGCCTTGATGGCAGCCTCATCCTTCTCATCTGTTCTGACAAAGAATCTGCTCTCTGAGTCCGCAAATGTACCCATCTCAAGTTCTTCGTCCTCCCATATGATAGGAACATGTCTTCCCGCATTCTTCACTGCATCAATAACGTCTGATACAACCGCAGACGCTGTTGGAAGCTTTCCGGCGCCCTTGCCGTAGAACATTACGTCGTCAAGTGCATTACCATGTACAAGTATGCCATTGTATACATCATCTATCTTTGCCAGCGGATTGTCATGTGGAAGCATGACCGGGGCAACATATGAATATAGCTTGCCGTCTGTTTTTCTGGTTGTTCCGACAAGTTTTACAGAGTAACCCATCTTATCCGCATACTTGAAATCATCTGTTGTTATCCTGGTTATTCCCTCCATATGTATCCTGTTGTAATCCAGGTTCTTGCCATATACGAGAGATGTAAGTATAGCTATCTTTCTACACGCATCGCCACCCTCTACATCAGCCTCAGGATTGCGCTCCGCATATCCGAGCTCCTGTGCCTGCTTCAGCACTGTCGCATAGTCAGCCCCCTCTTTATCCATCTTGGTTAGGATGTAATTCGTTGTACCATTGAGTATTCCTGTGATCTCCGTAACATCATCCGCAGTTATGGATGTGTTAAGTGGTCTTATAACAGGAATTCCACCGCCTGCTGATGCTTCAAAGAAGAAATTGATATTGCTCTCTCTGGCAATCTTTATAAGCTCAGGTCCATGAACGGCCACAAGCTCCTTGTTGGAGGTTGCCACACTCTTGCCGGCAATCAGGCACTTCTTGACAAATGTATATGCAGGCTCAACACCTCCCATAACCTCCACAACGACGCTTATATCATCATCGTTAAGTATATCTTCAAAATCATGGGTGAGAATGTTCTCGACAGGATCCCCAGGAAACTCCCTGAGATCAAGCACTCTCTTAACGTTTATCTCCTGTCCAGCTCTCTTGTTAACAATATCATGGTTGGTGTTAATCACTTCCACAACTCCTGAACCCACTGTACCATAACCTAATACTGCTATATTCACCATGTTTTTATCTCCTTCTTATCTCCTTTTTCTGCATAATAATGCAAGTTTAGTACGTCATTACTTTATCAGTATAAAGCGTCATTGTCAAAGACTAATTTCTTATCATCAAATGACTCTCATGTGCTGCTACACCTCAACCTTATTCACCCATTTGAGATAGGCTGTCATAAATCCATCAAGATCTCCATCGAGAACCGCCGATACATTTGAATTCTCATAGGATGTGCGTTTATCCTTGACCATGGTATACGGTTGGAGCACATACGATCTTATCTGACTTCCAAAACCATTGTCAGTTACCTCTCCGCGGATGTCCGAAATCTTCTCCAGATTCTCCTGTTTCTTCAAAAGATAAAGTTTGGACTTCAGCATCTGCATAGCCTTATTCTTGTTCATGAGCTGTGATCTCTCATTCTGGCACTGAACAACTATACCGGTAGGATAATGTGTGATTCTGATGGCCGATGATGTCTTATTGATATGCTGGCCACCTGCGCCGCTCGATCTGTAGGTATCTATCCTTATATCTTCATCCCTGATCTCTATCTCCAAATCCTGCTCTATATCCGGTATGACATCACAGGATGCAAACGAAGTCATTCTCTTGCCGGCCGAATTGAATGGTGATATTCTTACCAGTCTGTGCACTCCCTTCTCTGACTTGAGATATCCGTACGCATGCTGCCCATTTATCTGAATGGTCACAGACTTTATACCAGCCTCATCGCCCTCAAGGAAATCGAGCACCTCAACACTCATGCCGTGCTTTTCTGCCCATCTGGTATACATTCTGTACAACATACTCGCCCAGTCGCAGGACTCCGTTCCGCCCTCTCCTGAATGGAGTGTGAGTACCGCATTACAGTCATCAAACTCGTCAGTGAAGAGAAGATTTATCCTATACTCCTCAAATTCCTTCGTAAATATATCTATCTGCTCCCCTATCTCAGGCACAAGACTCGGATCATTCTCCTCCTCCGCCATCAGGATCAGTGTATCTATATCCACATATTCATTCTCAAGCTTCTTATAGTTGTCAACCAGATCCTGAAGTCCCTTCAGTTCCTTCGATACCTCACGGGATCTGTCGATATCATCCCAGAAATCCGGCTGTTCCATCTCATAATTAAGCTTTGCTATTCTGTCTGTCTTGTTTTCAATGTCAAGGGATGACTTGACCTCCCCCAAGGGATCCCTATAGGAGGCCATCGTCGCCCTGAACTCATCCAATTCTATCACTTGGTTTCTCCTGTATCACGTATTTATGCGTTCTTACCGCAGCAGTTCTTATACTTCAGACCGCTTCCGCATGGACAGAGATCATTTCTGCCTATCTTCTTGGCTTTCTTTACAGGTCCCCTTGACACTGTGTCATCCTTATTGGTTCCTGTAACCTTATTCACCTCTTCACGCTCAATCTTCTGCTCAACCTTTATTCTGAGAAGAAGCTTTACAGTATCCTCACGGATCGCTGCTGTCATGTCATTGAACATGTCATATCCTGCGAATTTGTATTCTACAACAGGATCTCTCTGGCCAAGTGATCTAAGTCCGATTCCCTGTCTCAGATTATCCATGTCGTCGATATGATCTGTCCACTTTCTATCTATAGTCTTGAGGAGTATAACTCGCTCGATCTCTCTCATCTGATCAGGATCACCGATCTCTTCCTCCTTGGCAGCATAGAGCTCAAGAGCTTCATTGTACAGTCTGTCCTTCAGCTCGCTGATATCTGCCTTTTTGATCTCCTCTTCGGTAAGTGTAACCGGCTCAGCAAATGGAACTATGCCCCTTATCATGTCATCCAGCTCTACCTGATTCCAATCCTCAGGTGCTGTCTCTGATGAGCATACCTGATCTACTGCTGCATTTATATCATCCTTTATCATCTTGAGGATAACCTCGTGCATGTTCTCGCCGTCAAGAACTCGTCTACGCTCCTTGTAAATGATCTCTCTCTGCTCGTTGTTAACACGGTCATACTCAAGAAGATTCTTTCTTATGGCAAAGTTGTTACCCTCGATCTTCTTCTGTGCCTTCTCTACGAAGTTGGAAATAGTCTTATGCTCTATCTCCTCGCCCTCAGGTATCTTAAGGGTATCGTACACTGACATAACTCTCTCTGATCCGAAAAGTCTCATCAGATCATCTTCCAGTGACAGATAGAACTTTGACTCTCCCGGATCTCCCTGTCGTCCTGAACGTCCACGGAGCTGATTATCGATACGTCTGCTCTCGTGTCTCTCTGTACCGATGATCCTGAGTCCTCCGAGCTCTGCAACACCCTCGCCGAGCTTGATATCAGTACCACGTCCTGCCATGTTAGTCGCGATGGTTACCGCATTCTTCTGTCCAGCGTCTGCAACTATCTCAGCCTCAAGCTCGTGGAACTTGGCATTGAGCACCTTGTGAGGTATCTTTCTCTTGGACAGCATATGACTGAGTTCCTCTGATGCGTCGATATTGATCGTACCGACAAGCACCGGCTGTCCCTTTCTGTAACTTATATTAATCTGCTCAACGATCGCATTGAGCTTTTCTTTCTTAGTCTTAAATATAGAATCCGGCTGATCTATTCTCTGTATAGGTCTGTTCGTAGGAATGACAACAACGTCCATTCCATAGATCTCTCTGAACTCCTCTTCCTCTGTCTGGGCTGTACCTGTCATACCTGCCTTCTTGTCAAACATGTTGAAGAAGTTCTGGAATGTGATCGTTGCAAGAGTCTTGGATTCTCTCTTAACTTTTACATTTTCCTTCGCTTCGATTGCCTGATGCAGGCCGTCTGAATAACGTCTACCTGGCATGATACGTCCTGTAAATTCATCGACGATCAGTACTTCATCATCTTTTACGACATAGTCTTTGTCTTTAAACATTAAGTTATGTGCACGAAGTGCTAAGATGATATTATGCTGGATCGCAAGATTTTCTGGATCTGCAAGGTTCTCAATATGGAAGAATTTCTCAACTTTCTTCACACCTTCTGCAGTCAGCATGATCTGTTTGTCTTTTTCATTGACAAGGAAATCTCCGTCTTCTTCGATATCCTCATTCATTAAAATATCCATCTTAGATAACTCACCATCAGAACTTCCTCGTTCCATCTGGCGTGCTAAGATATCACATGCACGGTATAATTCTGTAGACTTTCCACTCTCACCGGAAATGATCAGTGGTGTTCTCGCCTCATCGATCAATACGGAATCGACCTCATCGACGATCGCATAATGAAGATCTCTCTGTACCAGATCTTCTTTCTCGATGACCATGTTATCTCTTAAGTAGTCAAATCCTAATTCATTGTTTGTAATATAAGTAATATCACAGTTATAAGCTTCACGACGTTCATCGTTCTCCATATCATTTGTAACGACACCAACGGTTAATCCAAGGAAGTTATGAACTTTTCCCATCCACTCCGCATCACGGGTAGCCAGATAATCGTTGACTGTTACAATGTGAACACCTTTTCCTTCTAATGCATTTAAATATGCAGGTAAAGTAGACACTAAAGTTTTACCTTCACCAGTTCTCATCTCCGCGATACGTCCCTGATGCAGGATGATACCACCGATCAGCTGAACACGATAATGTTTTAATCCGATCGCACGGCTACTGGCTTCTCTTACTGTTGCATATGCTTCTGGTAACAGATCATCTAATGTCTCTCCATTTGCAAGTCTTTCTTTAAATTCAACGGTCTTATGTCTTAATTCTTCATCAGATAGCTGCTGCATGGATGCATCCAGTGCCTCGATCTTGTCAACTGTCTTGCTGATTCGTTTCAGTTCTTTATCACTGTGAGAACCAAATACTTTATCAAATAAACCCATAAATTAATCTCCTAAGTTTCTTTTTACATTTACTATATCCCCGATTCTTCTGCCTGTCTTCGATGACATCAGGGTAGACTTATATCAATTATATAATCTTTGTTATTGTAACACTTAACATTATAAGGTGCAAGTTAACTAATTGTAAAAATTATCAATAAAATATAAACTTTTTATAATTTTATGCATGAAAAAGGAGATCCTTATCATTAAGGATCTCCTCTATCTTCCGATCTTCTAAAATTCAGGTTCGATCAGTCCGTATGTATTTCCTTTTCTCTTATATACAACATTGACTTCAAATGTATCAGCATTGCGGAATACAAAGAAATCATGTCCTAATAATTCCATCTGTACACAAGCTTCTTCTACATCCATTGGTTTGATGGCGAACTTCTTGCTTCGGATGATTCTGATCTCATCATCTTCCACTTCATCTTCTTGCTCCATAAATTCCTGTTTGAAGCTTGTTCCATCATGTTTCTGATTCATAAGTCTTGTTTTATATCTGCGAATCTGGCGTTCAATGACATCAACAACCAGGTCAATAGATACATACATGTCTTCACTGCCTTCTTCAGCACGGATAATGTGCCCTTTCATAGGAATGGTAACTTCTATCTTCTGTCTTCCCTTCTGAACACTTAACGTTACGTTTACGACTGTATCATCTACAAGATATTTGTCGAGACGTCCGAGTTTCTCTTCGATTGCTGCTTTGATACTTTCTGTAACTTCAATGTTCTTTCCACTAATAATGAATTTCATGGCTCCCATCTCCTTTACCTTTTTTGTATGCATTCATTATAACATATAATTCTTCTTAAGAAAACAAAATCTTTTTATAAATAGTGAACAAAACATATGTTTCTTTTTCGAGTTATCCACAATTTAATTTTGTCGAATTATGGATGTGGACAATGTGGATAACTCTGTGGGTAACTCATTTTTGGCTAAAATATGCCATTTCTGTATGTTGATAACTTTGTGGGTATTTTGTTAGCAATATGTGTGTAATTTTTCCATAAAAAAATCAACCTGCTTTTTGTTATACAACTAGCACAAATCGTCAAAAAGCGGTTGATTTTTAATTTATGAGTCACTATTAAAAAATGGCTTAAATTGTCTGAAAATTAGGAATTCTGGAGATATCGCTCGACAGAGTACACGCAATTGGCCCCGTCGGACACTGCAGTCACTACCTGTCGCAGATTTTTGCTTCTTCCATCCCCTGCTACGAAGATTCCCGGAATATTTGTAACACCGTCTTCTCCTGCAATAATATATCCTTTTTCATCTGTTGATAACTTTCCAGATAAAAGTTTGGAAGCTGGTTTTGTCCCAACTGCGATAAAGATTCCATCAACATCTAGTGACTTATCCACATGGTTATCTACATCTTGTAGTTGTATGCTTTGAACAACCTCATCACCATCGATTTTTGTCACGATCGTATTCCATAAAATTTCAATCTTATCGTTCTTCTTTACTTCATCCTGAAGGATCTTTGCACCTCGAAATTCATCTCTTCGATGGATCAGATAAACCTTTTCACACATACGGCTTAGAAATAATGCATCTTCTAATGCAACATTTCCACCACCAACAACTGCTGTGACCTTATTTCTGAAAAATGCTCCATCACATGTTGCACAGTAGGATACTCCCATTCCTTTTAGTTTTTCTTCGCCTTCGACTCCTAACGTCTGATGGACTGCTCCTGTTGCAAGGATGATCGTCTTTGTTTTAAGAATATCACCATTTTTCAAGATAATCTCTTTGATCTCATTGTCTGCATTAATTTCTTTTACTTCCGCTGTAATGCTTTCGACTCCCAGTTCTTTGGCATGTTCCGAAAATTTCATTCCAAGATCCATTCCATTAGTCTTTGGAATTCCTGGATAGTTGTCGACTTCATACGTCTGTACAACCTGACCTCCTGGCATATATTCTTTCTCGATCACAATAAAATCAAGCATAGCTCTCTGTGCGTAGATTGCTGCTGACATTCCGGCTGGTCCAGAACCTATGATCACTAAATCGTATATTTTCATAATTTTCATCTCCTTATAAAATTTCCTACTCGCTGGCATGCAGATGTAAAAAGTATCTGCATATGCTCTGCAAAAAATCCCTTCTTCTGCATTCCGAATGATTATTTACATAATCTTCCATGATCTTCTTCTCCTGCAGAACAAAGGCTGTATATAGGAAGTCTATATTATATTTTGTATCTCGATAAATGATGTTGAGTGCTCCATCCATAAAAAACTCTTGCTGTTTCTCCCCTTTGTATTTATTTTTATCTTTCTTATTTGTATGTTAGTTTTAATAAAACTCCACTGTATCTTGGAAGTGTGATCGTCAATTCACTGTTCTTGCCTTTTTTCTTTAAATGGATATTTTCTTTGCGTTTCTTCATCGTTCCACCATACTGTTCCCATTCAGTATGTAACAAGGTTCTTCTTGTATAATGGCCTTCAAGTATTAATTTATAATCTTCCTGTTCTTTGTCAGAGAAATTAAAGATTCCAACGATCATATGGTCAGCTGTCTTTCTTCCGATCGCATAGATACATCTCTCTTCCTGATGACAGTCAAGCCATTCAAAGTTTTCCTTATGGTAGTCGTAATGGAATGCTTTTTCTTTCTTATAAATGTCATTTAATTTGATCATATATTTATGGAAAGCATCATGGATCGGATATTTTAAGATTATCCAGTCCTGTTCCTTTGCCTCGCTCCATTCCCTTAACTGACCAAATTCATTTCCCATGAAGTTTAATTTCTTGCCGGGATGGATCATCATATACATATACATTGCCCTTGCCTGTGGAAATTTGTCTTCGTAATCTCCGTACATTTTCTGTAAGATCGTTGCCTTACCATGGACAACTTCATCATGGCAGTATTCCAGCATATAGCGTTCATTCCAGAAATATACCATGGAAAATGTCAGCTTATGATAATCACGGCTTCGGTATTCTGGCCCAGTCTGGAAATATTCCAAGGTATCGTGCATCCATCCTAAATCCCATTTGTAATCGAATCCTAAACCACCTTTCCATACAGGTTCTGTCACTCCGGGATATGAAGTAGAATCTTCTGCGATCAGCATAGCTGTTGGATGGCGTTGTTTTAAACCTAAATTCAATGCTTTTAGAAAGTCAATTGCTGTGTCATTGACTCCTCTGTTTTCATCTCCCTGCCAGTAGATCAGACGGCTCACTGCGTCCATACGGATTCCATCAAAATGATATTCTTCCAGCCAGTAGTTAGCAGCTGATTGTAAGAAACACTGGACTTCTCTTCTGGAATGAATAAAGTTGCAGCTTCCCCATTCACTCTCCCCAGTGTCTTTATTATCATATTCATATAGTGGTGTTCCATCATATAATTTCAATCCGTATCCATCCACTGCAAAATGAACTGGTACAAAATCCATGATGACTCCAATTCCCGCCTGATGCATCATATCAACAAATTTCATTAATTTATCCGGGGTTCCATAACGCTTGGTCGGTGCGAAAAATCCAGTATTCTGATATCCCCATGATCCGTCAAATGGATGTTCAGATAACGGCATTAATTCTACATGGGTATAGTTATTCTTCTTTAAATAAGGCACAAGCATCTCGGCAATCTCGTCATACTGATACCAGCCATTTTCATCCTTTTCGTTCATTCGCCACGATCCCATATGCATCTCATAGACATTGACAGCATCTTCCATGCCAACACTTCTCATCTGCATCCATGAATCATCATGAAACTGATATGTCGTAATGTCACGAATAATAGAACATGCTCCTGGTCTTAATTCCATCTCAAATCCATAAGGATCACAATGTTCCTGCCTATTTCCATCAGGTCCGTAGATGCAGTATTTGTACATCTGGCCTTCCTTGGCTTTGTCTGAGTAGAATAAAAAGAAACCGCTTTGTGCGTCCTGTTCCATAAATTCTTCATTCCAGTCATTAAATTCTCCAATGATCGATATCCTGGAGGCTCTTGGTGCATAGGTTACAAAACGGATCTTGTCACCGTCTTTATGTGCACCCATATAACGATATGCGTCAAATAATTTTCCATCATAAAAATCTTGCCGGTTCATGTCTGTGCCTCCTTTTATCCTACAACTGTTGTTTTTCATTCATATGTATATTATAATAAATATATGTATATAGAACAACCACTAAAATAGAGTTTTTGGCGGGTATCAAACATTTTTTATTGTTTTGTAGATTATCTTTTTATATGATTTTAAAGGAGTTTTTGATATGGTAGAGAAGAAAACTGATCGTCGTATTTTAAAGACGAAACGTGTGCTCAGGGAGAGCTTGCTTTATTTATTAAAAGAGCAGCCAATACAGAAAATATCCGTTTCCCTTCTGTGTGAGAAATCAGATATTAACCGCAGTACATTTTATACTTATTATTCCAGTCCGATGGATCTTTTGGAATCCATTGAGGATGAGATTTTGAATACGCTGGAAGAAGATATGATCCAGTTTGAAAAGGAAAATTCGATTTCTCAGCTGATGAATTCGATTATCTTTTATATCAGCGAGCATAAGCAGTTAGTAAGGCTTCTGTTTTCAGATCATGGTGATCCTGGATTTCAGAATAAACTTCTGTTTGCCACACAGCGCTGGACAATGCCGATGTGGCAGAGCCGAAGACCGGATTATGATGCAGAGACTTTATCTTCTTTGCATATTTATATTGTGAGTGGCTGTACGGCTGTGATCCGGCAGTGGATCACGGGTGGTTTTCAGGAGTCTGAAGAGGAAGTATCTTTGATGTTGGAGAAATTGTCTGCTTCTACTTCGGTAGGATTTTTGCAAGGGAAATAATTTTATCTTTTTATTCTTAAAAGCTATTTTTTCATAATACATACTGCTGTTATAATCATCAATTTTTTCACTTAAAAATGAATTACAAACTCATTCAATACTTCCTGCAATCTTTCAAAAAACATGCTAGCATGATATCCATCTGCCGATGCATGGGATATCGTCAAGGCAGCAGATAATTTTCTTCTTCCATCTTCTTCCACATATTTTCCAAATGTAATAATTGGAAATAGATTTGGTCTTCCGGTTGGTACCCATGTGCTGTATCCTGTAAAATCCATCCATGGCACACAGGAAATACAGAAGAAGTTTGGTGGCTGCCCTTCTTTTCCTTTTGGTCCTTTGACATCTTTGTAAGTTTCCATATCATTTATGATATTTTGATAACATATCTGAAAGTCGTCATCATAATAAGACCAGATGTCTGAAAATGTATGGTCGTCTTTGTGAAAGATCGTAAAGTTTGGATGCATCACATCAAAATAGCCAGGTCTTCCTTCCTGATCGACTCCCATCTTAAATTCTTTTTTCTCGTTAATGACTTTCCCTGCGCAGTAAATAAATGATGGATAAAACTTTAATCCACATTTTTTGACCTGCTGGTACAGATTTTCCACATCTAAACGTACTGTGACGGTATAACCGCATGGTATCATCTGCATATAATATTCAAAATGTTTCTGTCGTTCCCATTTATCTGAATCTAGTAAATGAAACATATCAGACACCTCCTGTCTGTTTTCTAGATCATCTCATATCCGCCCAAAACTACTGGCATTTTCAGCACTTCCAGTACTCTCTCAAGCAATACTCCTTCTCTGTTTGGATAATCAAATCCATAACTTGCTTTAATTGCCTGTGTGATAAACTGTACACCCTTATCCAATGCAATTGGCAGACTGTCTCCGTCTAACAGACTTCCGATCATAACAGAAGTATAAGCATCCCCTGTTCCCGGATAGAATGTTGGGATATAGCGACATTTAATCTTCCAGTATGTATTACAACTTCTATCATAGGCGATTACATTAGAATCTTTATCTTTTTCTTTATCTGGAACACTTGTCACAACCACAATATCTGGTCCCATATCTGACAGGCGTTTTACCCATTCTTTGATCTCTTCATCGGTCGTTGTCTGTTTATATTCTTCTCCTAACAGAAGGCTTACTTCAGTAAAGTTTGGTGTAATGATATCTGCTTTTGTCACCAGATGTTTCATTCCTTCAACCAATCCCTGATCCATTGTTGAATATAAATTTCCATTATCTCCAAGTACTGGATCGATCACGACCATGTTATCTTTCGTTCCAAAGTCATCAATAAATCCAGAAACAATCTCAATCTGACGTTCAGACCCTAAAAATCCAGAATAAATGCAGTCAAAATCAATCTTTAATTCTTTCCAGTGATCGATATAGTCCTGCATATGATCTGTAAAATCTACAAAACTAAAAGTATCAAATCCACCAGTATGATTAGACAGGATTGCTGTTGGCAATGGACAAACCTGAACTCCCATGGATGAAAGGATTGGTATGATCGCTGTTAGAGAGGCTCTTCCGAATCCTGAAAGATCGTGGATCGCTGCCACTCTTTTTACACTGTGTTTCATATTATTTCTCCTCACTATTTTAAGCGGAATGTCAAGATTCCTTTATAATCGATCACATTGATTTCTTCATCTTGTTTCATCTGCTCCATCATTGCTTCTGGATCTTTGACATCTCTGCTTTCTAAGAATCCTCTTACTTCAAACTGATTCATTGGATGTCTTCCGATAATCGATTTGACCGCTTCATAGTCATCTTCAATCTCACTAAAAAATGCACCTGAACTCATCATCTCGATAGAAATACCACCAAGCGTCTCAACTGCATATCGCATACGTTCTTCTGATACAACATTCACATCTGCTTCTGCTGGCGGACGAACTGGTGTGTTTAGGTATAATCTGTCATATTTTAATTCTTTTAATAACTTTTTAAATTCAAGAATAGAATGCTCATCATCATTAATTCCGTCAACTAACATGATTTCTAACCAAAGTTCTCCCTCATACATGTGAGTGAACTTTTTAAGACCATCAAATTCTTCTTCAAATTTAATCGTTCCATAAGGACGGTCGATCTTCTTGGAAATTTTCTGATCATAAGCATCTAAGGATGGCAATACCATATCGGCATGACACAATTCTTCTCTGACCTGTGGATCAGAAAGTAATGCACCATTTGTGATCACTGCAACAGGCTTGTCTGTTAATGCTTTTAATGCATCTACTAATTCACCAAGATTCGATGCTAACGTAGGCTCTCCTTCTCCAACCACGGTTACGATATCGAATTTATCAGAGTCTTTCAGATATTGTTTAAATTCTGCAATGATATCTTCTGTTTTATAAAATTCCTGACGTTTATTTGTCATTTTATCGGTTCTTCCTAACTGACAGTAGATACAAGAATAGTTGCAAGTCTTTTTAGGCAATGGACTGATCCCTAAAGATCTTCCTAATCTTCTGGATGGAATTGGACCGAATACATATTTAAAATCGCTCATGTTGATGTTTCCTTTTCCTATTAATTTTGTATAATTCTTATTATACGGCAGGTATACAAAATTTGTCTATAAAAATTGTGATTTGTAGGTAGTTTGATAAGCTGAAGTTATCGAAACCACTAGAGAT
>ERZ773139.2264-NODE-2264-length-19804-cov-11.647172_pt1 | contig 19804 bp, 21 predicted proteins | sample MGYA00580854_ERZ773139 | MGnify/ENA primary metagenome ERZ773139 (study PRJEB29015, sample SAMEA2737809) | human gut metagenome | biome: human gut; feature: human-associated habitat; material: faeces | place: China | collected 2012 ...
CATAAGATTTCGATACATCCAATTCTTCTGCAACCTCATCGGCTCTGATAAAAGACTTTTCTGTCATAAAAAACACCTCCTTTATAATTGTTTTGGTTATTTATTGTCGGATACTTTCTGACCGCATTCCGATTTGCCCGAGCGGATACACCATTACCGTGATGTATGACGGATATTCAGTTTTTACAAATAACTTAACGCTATTTGCTTAATGATTATACTAAACATATTCCGTTATGTCAAGTGGTTTTCATGAAAATATTAAACTTTTTTGTTTTATGTCACTTGACATATACTAAACATATATGATATACTGATTGCACATTACATAAGTAAGGAGTGCAATTTTATGGCAATCGGAGAGAGAATAAGATTCTTTCGTAATCTTTGCGGAATGACACAGAAATATTTAGGACAGGTGGTCGGCTTCCCTGAAAAGACCGCTGACATTCGTATGGCACAGTATGAATCCGGCTCAAGAACACCAAAAATAGATTTAACAAATAAACTTGCAGAGGTTTTCGATATATCTCCGCAGGCTCTTTCTGTTCCCGACATCGACAGCTACATAGGTTTAATGCACACCTTGTTTACATTAGAGGATAGATATGGATTGACAATAGTAAAGACTGAAAACGGTGTTTCAATGTATGCAGACCCTCGCAAGGGAAAGGACGCTGCCGAGCTTTCGGAAATGCTTAATGCGTGGGCTGAACAATCCGAGAAATATCATAACGGCGACATTAACCGTGACGAATATGACAAGTGGCGTTATAACTATCCGAAGTATGATGAAACTTCTGGTTTTGTGAAAGTACCGTCACAGAATCTCAGCGATGCTATGGTTGAAGCGTTTAAGGATAAGTTAAAATAATTGCAAACGACAAAAACCCCGTACTGACTTTAATCCGTCAGTACGGGGTTTAATGTTAATATGGTATTTTTGCGAGCCACAAGATATTACTTTTTACTCACAAACCACTCGATACACACGATAAAGGGTACCGAGTAGTATCTTATCAAAATCTTATCAACTGGCTCTTCGAAAACCTTGAAACCCTTGATATTACTGGGGTTTCAGACTTTTTCAATTTATTCCCACTCGCTCCCTGTAAATCAATATTAAACACTTTTGTTTATGAAATTTATCAGAGAATATTTATATTATTTGAATTATCGGTAAAGCATACTCTATCCGATTTTTTGTTGCCATATCGTTGCCACAAAGGGCTTTCAAATAGAAAAAATTTGTTTTACGGGATTTTTCAAGTGTGCGAATTTACTCAAACTCTTTTTCAAGATTATCAATATTTACATTATCCCTTTTACTGTTGATTACATTTATTTTCAATAGAAGAAAATGTATTAATATTAATATTCTCAGTATTGAGCAATATTTTCTTTAAAACCTCGTATCTTATCATTCGATTAGATATTTTATTTACACCTTCAGAAGAAGCCAATTTATATTTTTTTATCATTTCAAATGCTTTTCTTTCTTCATCGGTAGTCAAAGGGAAATCATATTCGTTCTTAAACGCATTATATGTCTTAACAAACTGAATATAATATTGTTTGATTTCATCTGTTATAGAAATTTTGTTATCAATAAAATCAAAGGAAAGAGCAAATAAAGTAAACATTTGCACTTTTTTACTTGAAAAAGACTCTGTTCCAGGTTCTATTAAATCATCTATAAAATTCATTGCGACAGAAACTTTTTCCAAATCCTTGTCCTTATCAATGTATTCATCAACAAAATCAGTATAAATCTGATCTAATGTTTCTTGTTTTGTTTGGTCAACAATACCTTCCCTACATAAAAGTAGAATACTGCTACAGTACTCGACATCTCCCATCCTTCTTATATCTCTTGGACTAAACACTTTATATTTAGTCCAAAACTCTAAGTCAGCTAATGATTCAGCAGCCTTTCCAAAAGCACTATCCATACTATTTCGTTTTTCCTGCTCATTCAAACTATAATCTGTTAAATTTAATCTATAAAACATAGTCTTGATCTCGTCTAATGAAAAAGAGCTGTTCAAATTCACGACAGAAATTTCATATGTCCAAATTCTTTTCTTAATATCATCCGGCAATTGAGAAAAAGTCATATCTCCATACAGATTCCTGATTTCATCTGAAATAAGATATTTACTTTGTAGTTTGCATTTTTCTTGAATAAACTCAAATATAGCATTTATTCTTTGCTGACCATCAACAATGTGAGTTATAGTTTTGCCTGTTGTTGGATCAGTATCACAATCCCATATGAAAATTTCTGGAATTACCAATTTCAACAAAATTGTTTCGATTAGTCTGATATTATCTTTTATTCCCCAAACTTTCCTTCTTTGGTATGTTCTGTCAACAATCCATTCTTCATTGTTGAATTTTGTATAAATATCATTAATTTTGATTGAGTTTCTCGAAAAATTATTTGACATTTTGTTTTACCTCTTCTTTCAGCATTTTTATGGACCCTAAATTATATTCTTCGAAATCTTCCCAACTTCTATACACTCTATAGCTAATATCGTGTTTAAAATACATATTTTGTTTTAATTTTTTTGTAGATTCTATACTCATATTTTTCCAAAATAAACGGCACGGCTCTATTAAGTTTATATTTTTATCGTTTATGTATCCGCGATATATTTCTCGTGAAATATATGAATAATATCTTTGGTTTGTAACATCGTAAGCTTTTCTAAATTCTTTCCAAAGTCTATCAAATATCGGGAGCGAAATAATTGCAATATCAATGTCTGATTTATTTTCGGCGGTAGGTTCAATTGTAAATTGTTTGAGATGTTTTGTTGGAGAAAGGCTGCAGCCTGTTTTTCCGCTTCCAACCATCATTATGCTGTTATAGCTTATTCCCATAGCTTCACTTACGATAATTTTAAAATCATCAACCGCCGTTATTATTTTATCTTGCGGAATGTTTAGTATGTTTTCAAAATACCAATTATCAGATCTTACAATGTGTTTCATATAAAATTGCTTTATATCACAATTGATTAAATCCTCTTTAATTTCTTCGATTGTGTACGACATTATCATTTTCCCCTGTTTCACTTGTTAAAAAATCTTTTACACTGTGTGCTATTGCTTTTGACATTAAATACGGAACACCATTACCAACAGTCTTAAACATTTCACTTTTAGATAGTGTCCTTGGCAAAATAAACTCCTTAGGCAGAGACTGTATAGCCAAAGCTTCGGATACCGATATTCTTCTTGCTTTATACGGATGTAAGTGAACCTCATTATTACCATAAGCAGCTGTTGGTGAATACCTCCAACGATGAAGGCGTTTAAATGATTTTTTACTAACATCGCCTTCTTTAATAGTATTAAATCGAATTGTGGAACGAGGTTCAAAATAATCGGTCGAATTATTATGACTATATACATTATTCTTTTGGAACCAGTATTCTACAGTTAACTCTTTGATTATATTTGTTGGACACTTCAAATCACTATCTAATTCAAATTCGGATGTTGTTGGCCACTGAATATTTTTTATTCTATCAATAGAATATTTTTCATTAATGCCCCAATTAAAATAAGTTCTCAAAATTTTTCTTGCTAAGGACTTATTTTTATTAATTAAATCAAACTTTACGCCGAACAAAATTATACGTTCTCTTTCTTGCGGAACACCATATTCTAAAGAATTTACAAGTTTATCAACAAATACATATCCTTTTCTTGAAAAAGCTTGCTTTATCTTGTTATATTCTTCTCTATGTTTTTTTGTGATCCATAAACCTTTAACATTTTCGAATATAAAAAAATCCGGTTCATAAAGAAGTATAGCCCTCTTATAGCTATTTGTCAGTTTACCATTATCTCCATTTATTCCTTCATTTTTTCCAGCTACTGAAAAATCAGGACATGGCGGTCCGCCTATAAATCCTATCATTTCATTTTTTCGATCAGCATTGATATAAGATAAAAGCTCTTTTTTCTTTTCTTTCTTCAGTAAATCATTAATATCGCCACAATAGTATCCATATCTCGGCTCTTTGAGATTCATATTTTGTCTTGCATACTTATATACATCCAAAAATGACTCGTTAAATTCATTAACAAAATCTATGCAAAAGCCTTCATTCTCAAATCCCAAATCTAAAAATCCAGCTCCTGAAAAAAAGGAATATATTCTTAAAGATTTCACTTTCTTTCTCCTCTATAACTAAATTCTATTACCAATTTAATTCGCTAAAAAGGTAAAATGATTAACACAATAAAATTTTCAAATTCACATCATAATGAAGTTGACTTTCATACGATGTAGACATTATAACACCACATAACTCTTAACTAAGAAACGTTATATAGTCACAAAATTAAAAAATTGCGAATCTATTCAAAAGTCAATACATATCTCTTTGTTATACCACTCGTGTGGCGGTAAATTCGAATTAAAGGCTGTTTCAAATATAGGATATAACTCCTTATATGTTTTTCTGTTTGATACAATCTTTTTTAAATCTGATGTTTGTAACGGAATAATTTTCATTCCGTTTACGGAATTAGAGTAATCTTGCGGATCATAGAACGGCATTGATTTTCTGCCTCTAAAATCGGCAATAACATTTATATCAAGATAGTTAGTTGCAAAAACACAATAGGAACTCAAGTTACCTGTGCGTAGTAAATGCTTGCCCAAATGTCTTGATACTGGTTCCATTTCCATTCTGCGTTGATTTGTGCTGTCGGCAAGTGTTGCTTCAAGCAAAAGAGTATGCTCAGGATAGCAATCGGTAGCTTCATATTCATAAACAATATCCGCTTCTCCGCCTGCTGCGTGAGTTTTCGGAAGCAAGTCAGCGTCAAGTGAGAGCTTCATATAGTCAAGAATTTTACCGTGTCGCTCACTTGCTTTATACCACAAAATACCAAGCACATACTCAAATATAGTCGGCACATCGGCGTTGTCGGTAACCATACTTCTGATCTCGTCATCATTTCTGCTTTCAAAGTAATCCAAAAGTGATAATATTTTGTCATCGGTAAATTTAGTATCAATAAGGTGTTGCAATCTTTGATATCGTGTATCTTCCAAAGCAACACGTGCCGATTGCATATCCGAAACATCTATTCCGAGTTCTTCATTAATTCCAGCAACAATAGTGTCATCATCAACTACGAGGCATTCGGCTATTTCAGACATAGAACAATTTTCATACAGCAATTCAGAAGCAACAAATGTATCTTTATATAATTCTTCTGCTACTGATTTGAAAAAATGTTTCGGTACTATATCAAATCTTATAGTATCATCCTCAAATAACACTATATCTGTTGTTTTAATATACCTACGATTAAGGTCGAGATAATCTGAAAGCGTGGCTTTTGCCTTAAATAAGTGCATTATTTTGAAGAAGACAATTTTGAAAGTATTTTCATCTTCAACTTCATTAAATAATGTCGTTTTTAAATGTGCCGCAGGATGGTTGCTAATTGTTTTTTCAGAAGTAGTATCAAATAAATAATTACGCCACCATTTTCCTATCTTTATATCTCTTGTTGCAGTGTAAACAGATATCAAGCTATCAATATCGTTCAATATAAAAACTCGGTGCAATGCCTGATACAGCTTAAAATACGGCTTATCATATTGTCGGCTTTTTCTGTTAAGTCCTATTTCACATATTAATTCTTCTGTAACTTCATTATCAATAAAACAATCCAAAGCCGCCTTATAATTTGGCATTCCCATTAAACGATTCACAATGATTTTATTGATAGACATATTGCCGCAACGAAGTTTTGCTATACCATCAATAATTTCGTTCATTTCTGTTTCACCAATACAAAGAGGCAAAAGATATGTATATTCATCAAGTGTCAAATAATCGAATTTACCGAGTAAATGTAATAAAGCCAAAAACGGACGAACGGTATGCCCATCGACATTATAGTATGTTTTCAAAAGCTGTTTAAGATATATAAAGCTGTCCTTATCTATTTGAAACTGATTATCCGAAGAAAAATTATTTTCGGTGCTTATTTTAAGTAATGCTTTTCCGGCTTCGCTTAAATTTCTGCCATCATCAATTAAGCCTACGTCAACTAAACCCGAAGTCTTTTCACGGGCGTCTTTTGGCTTGTTCCCAGCATTTCCTTCAACGAATCCCTTAGATTGCATAAAATCATAATAGCGAGTTTGCAAGTTTTTATTTCCAGACCAGTTTTCATTTCTATTTTCTTCAAGTTTCCAAAATTCATCTAATAGTGAAAGTTGCTCCTCGATAGTCTTATTAAAGTTCTTAGTTCTGAAACTTGTAGTGCCAAGACTCCAACAAAAACTTTTATATGGAATTACATTTGCCATACTTGAATTCCCCTCAATAATTAATTATAAGCACCTCTTCCGAAGAAGAACTTTTATCTTTTGTTTGATAATTTGAATTTGAATAACTGTAATTTAATTGCACAGTTTTATACTTATCTGCATTCTTTTTAAGCCATTCCATCAATATATTGTTTTCTTTGCCTTTACTTCTCAACACATTCGATAAAGCGAATCGTATGTTTCTGCCGTTTAGTTCGTCTAAAAAAGCAAGTAAATCTTTTTCGTCAGTCTCACTCCATCCGCCTTGCTCGTTATATGTAGCACAGGTAATCAAATACGGTGGATCAATATACACAAAATCCCGTGGCGTCAAAGCAGATTTATCAAACTCTCTAAAATCACAGCAAGTGAATGTACAATTTTGACTTTTAATTTTATCAATGAAATCGATGAGTTTTTGCTCCATCTTTTTGTTAAAATCTCTTTTACCAACCGGTAAATTAAACTCACCATTAGAATTGAATCTAATCTGGTTGTTAAATGCATATACGATTATTACATAAAGCATAACATAATAGTAATAATCAAAATTTCCATTCGCGTGTTTCTGATTAAAGTCAGCACGCAGTTTCAAATACCCTTCTCGGTTATAATCTCCAAGTCCCTTGCTGCTTTCGCAACCATAATAATCATAGCCATTTTTACTTACTAAGGATAGACCATATTTTTCTATAATTTCATAAATCCATCCCAAAACAGATTCTTTATCAAGGTTTTTGAAAGTATTGTATAAATACAGCAAGTTTTCATTCAAATCATTATATATAACACGGTTACAATCGATATTAATACCCACATTACATCCACCGCAAAACAAGTCCACAAAAACATTTATATTTTCTGGAAATAGCGGCAATATTTGAGGCAATAATTTATATTTACCGCCGGTGTAATTAAGTGGTGATTGTATCATAATGATTTACCTCTAATCAAAGCATACACATAGAAACAGTCTTTCTGCGTTTTCGAGAATATCAGATTTTCCGGTTGTGAATGCCTTATAGCTTTCTTCAAATACTTTTACGGTTCCTTTTTGACTCAATATTCTCATAATATCATCATCAGAAATTTTTGCATTAGAACGGCAATTTCCCTTTTCAGCCATATTATTATAAGAAAGCAAAATGTACTTAGCCTTAATATCGTTTATCAAAGTTTCAAAGGCTTTTGTTGCGGCAATTGTACAGTATTTGCTCTTCATACCACTTCTGTCCATTTTTTTAGCGACGCCAAAAACCTCCGGTTTCTCCCAGCGTGCAACATTTTCGAGCAGATGATAAGAATCACAATATTGCCTTGAATTATATGGCGGATCAATATAAACAAGGTCGGCTTCAATCCTTTTGACAAGATTATTAGCGTCTTCGTTAAAGCATTGGTTGTGTGAATTATTATTAACCTCTGCCAACGGAACATATAATTCCAACGATCCTTCGAATTTCGCGCCTTTCCTGTATGCGTCATAATGACCGCAAGTTACAGCAATCTTATCCATGGCATATAGCAAAGATGTGATTAAAATGGCTCTTTCACGATTATTTAAACTGCCTTTTTTGTAATTTCGTTCTATATCCTCGCGAATATATCCAATCTTAGCACAATCTTTTTTACTAAAATAGGTATCGGCAAAATTGCGTGTCATATAATTTTCTCCGCAATTTGTCTTTGCATTATATCTAACGACATAATCAATTATTTTTTGCGGATCATAACATTCTGCACCAAACCAAGCATAATTGCAAATATAATTACTGTACATCAAGTCATTGGTAATAAGCGTTTTATCAGCAAAAGCAGAAGAAACAGCTCCAGTTCCGGCAAAAATATCTGCAACTGTTTTGATATCATCACATTCATTATCTACGACACTTGTTATAAACGGGAGCAACTTATACTTATTTCCTAAGTATCGTCTGTTATTTATTAAAGAGGTTTTATAAGTATTTTCAGTTGCAGTCATTGCAAATCCTCCAATAATCATCTTTATCTATAATTATACTAAGTATTTAGATTATATCAAATACAGTGTCCAATAAATCGTACTCTTTCAAATTCCATCAAACAGTTCCGAAAGAGATATTTCTAATCCATTGGCTATTTTTTCAATGTTAACGATAGAAATATTACGTTTTCCAAGTTCAACACTTGCAAAATAAGTTCTGTCCATTCCTATCTTCTGAGCAAATTTTTCCTGACTTAATCCTGTTTTCATTCTCAATTCACGAATTCTGTTGCCTATTTTAGCCGTAATCATAATGTAACCCCTGTGTCAAAGCATACAATTCTCAGTTTACAATTTAACATAACAATTATAGGTTAAAACCGCAAATAAGTCAACTGCTTTTAAGTAACAAAACAGAAAAAGCACAGAGATTTTTCCTGCCGCTGTTGGCTTATACCGAGAAGATTAGTTCAGTATTTACTATTTCTGTTGCACGATTACGGATATTATTCATCTTCTGCACCCACAACATCATATCGGTTGCTTTGAGTTCCTCGGTTACATTTTCTTTTTCGGCGAGGTCTTTTACCAGCCGAAGAAAAAGGTCTTGAGCCTGCTGTTCAATATCTGCAAGATATGAATTGAGCTTACCGCTTGTCAGCAAATTGTAGTAACGCACCTTATGATTTTGCTTCAAATATCGTTTATGCCTCATTGCCCCAACGCCGATATTCGCTTCCTTTTCTTCTTCCGCCGGTAATAAATCGGGCAACATATAGTCGCCCACCTGTGTGTAAGTACCGCCTGCTTTTTCAAAAATTGTCTTTGCCATTTGTTTTACCTCCAAAAATTTATTTATCTTGAGCGTGGATTTTCACGCTTACGACCTTTAATATTTCTTGCCTGTTCAAGCAACTCATCAATCTGTTTATGCCCGAAAACTTTGCGCAAAAGTTTGTAATCTTTGACTTTCGAACGCAAATTTTCGTTTTCACTTTTCAGCTTGCTGTTTATTTTCGATAACATTTCGTTCTCACGATATAGGTTGCCGTTTGTGATGTTCAGCCTATGGTAATTGTCCCAACCTTCAAAGCAACGAGCCAATGCCGTCTTTATTAACGCTTTTAATTTTTGAATAAGCGGCTCTGCAATTTTAGTTTTATACGCTTTTGCGGACATAAAACTCTGCGGCTCGGAGAGTTGATATTCAGGTGCATTATCAAGCATTTCTTCCACCGTTTGCAGGCGTTCTAATCCATCGTCATAGTTTGATATTCGGTCGGACAGCACATTAAATTCAGCCTGTTTTTCTTCGATTTCAGCACCTAATTGTTCAAGTTCTGCCGTTCGTTCTTGCTTTTTGTAATCAAGAACAGACAAATGTTTTTCGTGCATTCCTTTGTGTTCCCACTCAATTCCGTGTCGTTCCATAACGAATGCGAGTGCGGATTTTTCTGCGCTCACCCATTGATTCCACTCGGTATCACCACGAGTTCCGCCCTTGAAACCTTGCGCAGCTAACGCTTGTTTGAGTGATACTCTCGTATTAAGTCCACGGTTGCTGCCGGTTGTGAACGGAACAAAATCAATGTGCAAATGGGGCGTTGCCTCGTCCATATGCAGATGAGCCGAGAACACTTTTAGGTTGGGATTTCGTTCCTGAAATCCACGGTAATACTCATCTAAAATCTGCCGTGCAAGCTGTCCGTTTTCGCTTTCAGCACTCATATTTTCCTTATCGCCAATCTGCAAAATCAGTTCGTGAAACGGCTTTTCCTGTTTTGAATTTCTGATTTTCTCATAGTAGTTTTCTATTCTGCGGTCGGCTCTTGTCTGCTTTTCATTGTATCTTTTAAGCGCATCATCAAACAATTCGTAGTAAATTTTCTTTATCGGCTCGTTACAGTAATCAATGTTCAAACGCGTTCTGTCACCGTCAACATTTTCAGCCTTAAACTTTCGGCTGTTATGATTGACCGAGCCTTTACCTACCATTACACTTATCGTTCTTTGCATAAGTTATACCTCCAATCTTATAAACTTGCTCGTCCTCGGTTCTGTTACTCTTGTCAAGAGTAACGCAAAAGCACTTTTGACAGCGGAGCTATCAAAAATGCAACCTGCAAGCAGGTTTTGCGCTCTCCGAGGGGCAGTGACTGTCCTTTGAAAAGGACACCCTGCACCCCGTCTAAACTTTAACCGTGTCGGTCTGCGTCGATAGTGACGGCGATTTTACCACCGCCTAAAACAGCGACACAACCGTCACACATCGTCACGCTGTTCATATATCAAACTGACTTTACGCCCATCGTGACAGCGTTTGTTTTGATAACTTATCCCATATTCATTAAACAAACGCCCTGCGTTGATATTCAACTTCATAGTCAGTGAATTTGCTTTCATATCAACGCCGAGAAATTCAACAAGCTCCGTCGGACTGCCATACCATTCGGGATTTTCATTTGTAATTTTGCCGGCGATATTTTCAAGCAATGGTTCGGGCGGCAACTTCCAAAGTTCCGTTTCGGTTCTCTCAAGTTCCCACACAAGGGTTTCGGGATTACGATTAAGATAAATCTTTTGGTCCGGCTGATCTCTGCCTGAAACTTCAAGCATTGCCGAATTGCTTGTTCGTTTTTCTTTCCGTAAAATAAAGCCACCGTCGGCGGCGCCAAGCAATCCGTTTGTACCCGAAATCATATCAAACTTATCATCGGAGTTTTGCTTGCGTGTATGGTGAACAAGTAGCAAACATATTCCGTAACTGTCCGCAAACTTTTTAAGTCTCGTGATAATCTCATAATCGTTTGCGTAACTATAATTATCTCCGCCCATTTCACGCACCTTTTGAAGAGTATCTATGATAATCAATTTTGTATCGGGGTGTTCATCCATAAATCTTGTAAGCTGTTCATCAAGTCCATTTCCAAGTTGACCCGCCGAAACAGAGAAGTACAAATTATCCGCACTTTCTGTTCCGAACATCCTGTACAATCTTTCCTGCAATCTGTGGTAATCATCTTCGAGAGCAAGGTACAGCACCGTTCCTTTTCGTACATCATAATTCCAAAGCGGTATGCCTGTACTGATGTGATATGCAAGCTGTGCCATAAGAAAACTTTTGCCAAGTTTCGGTGCTCCTGCAAAGATATATGTTCCTGGGTAAAGCAAGCCGTCAATCAATGGCGGTTTGCTTTGATACATCGTGTTATACAACTCACGCATAGAAATCGTTTTCAAATGTGATGGATCGAGCTGTTGCAAAAATTCTTTTTGCATTTCTTCAAGATAATCATCTAAACTCTTGTTATTTTCGTTAAAATCAGTTATACTGTTGTTAGTTTGTTTTAGGATTGACTGCTCTGTATCTGCGCCAACAGATGTAACCGGAGCGGTCTTTTCTTTTTCTGTCATTCCGATACCTCCTTTAATCCGCCGAGAATATCGGCAATCATTTCGATTAAGTCAAGCAATTCATCATTGACTTCACCGCCGTTTTCAATCCTTTGTAATTCCGTAAGTACATCTGCAAGATTATCACGCAATGCCTTGTATACTCTCGGATTGCCTTGAACTATAACTTTTTTGTCGGTAAGTCGCCTTGTGATATAGTCCTGCTTGGTTAAACCCGATAACTGAACATAGCGTTCGATCTGCTCCCACTCCTCCGGTGAAACTCTAAAAGCCACAGTTTTATTTCTCCAACGGTTGTGTTCATCTCTGTTTTTCAGTGACATAATTATTTACCCCTTTCCATATCTAATTTTTCCGCCATTTCAGTCTGCTTTGAGGGAAACAGGTGTGCATAGTTATAAGTAATATCAATGCTTTCGTGTCCCACTCGGTCTGCAATAGCTGTTGCAGAAAATCCCATATCAATCAGCAAACTGACGTGACTGTGACGAATATCGTGAATACGAATTCTTTTAATACCGGCTTGTTTAGAACCTCGTTCCATTTCTCTGTATAAATAACTTTTTGTAACAGGGAACATTCTGTCGTCTAAGCCTACATCATAGAGCATTTTCAAATAGTCCAGTATTTCATCGCAAAGAAAGTTAGGCAGTTTGATTATCCTGTTGCTCTTTTCTGTTTTCGGCGAAGTTATAATATCTCTGTCATTCAAGTGCTGAAAAGACTTGTTAATTGTGACAGTCTGCTTTTCAAAATCGAAATCCGCAGGCGTTAATGCCAACAACTCGCCCTCACGAATACCCGTCCAATAGAGCATTTCAAAAGCGTAATAGGATAAAGGCTTATCCATCATCACATCGGCAAATTTAAGATATTCGTCTTTTATCCAAAAGAGCATTTCACGATTTTTCTTTTTGCCCATACTTCCTGCTTTTTGGCAAGGATTTTCTTTCAAATTATAGTACCTAACTGCGTGGTTAAAGATTGCAGACAACTGATTATGAATTGTTTTCAGATACACAGGCGAATAAGTTTTGCCTTTATCATCCTTGTAATTAATAAGTTCATTTTGCCAAGTGATAATTTGTTGTGCGGTAATATTACACATTTTCAGCTTGCCGAAATATGGAACAAGTTTTGTTTCAATAATGTGCTTCTTGGTTTCCCAAGTATTTTCTTTCAGCCTTGTTTGCATATCTTCGGCGTAATGCCCGACAAAGCTGTTGAAGGTCATATCCAAGTCACCGCCGAGCTTATTAAGCTGTTCTCGCTCCCAAGACTGGGCTTCACGCTTTGTCTTAAAGCCTCGCTTTTGCGTTTGTTTTCTATCGCCGTTCCAATCGGTATAGCGATAGATAACACGCCAAGTATTTGTTTTTTCTTCTTTATATACTGCCATAAATTTACCTCTCTTTCTTGTCGGCACCGTAACAGGTGCGTTCTGTAAAATATTGTTTGTTTACTCGTCCGGAAATCACCATATAGCCTTTTTCGGCTAATTCGGCATTGAGTTTTTGGACGATTTTATATGCATAGGATTTTGAAATGCCTAATTCCTTAGCCACCTCATCAACTCGCATAAAACTTGCATTTTCCATTTAATCACCACCTTTATTTGATTTTATAATATGATTATTTATTGTCGGATACTTTCTGACCGCATTCCGATTTGCCCGAGCGGATATACCATTACCGTGATATATGACGGATATTCTGTTGTCTACAAATAACTTAACTCTATTTGCTATAGTCATTATACTAAGCGAATTTGCTATTGTCAAGAGGCTTGCAGAAAAATATTTAACTTTTTTGCTATTGTTATCTTGACATATATTAAATTTATATGCTATACTGATTGTACAGTATCAAAACGAGGAGTGTAAACTTTATGGCAATCGGTGAGAGAATTCGTTTTTTTCGCAACCTGCGAGGAATGACACAAAAGTATTTAGGAACGATAGTCGGCTTTCCCGAAAAGACTGCCGATATTCGTATGGCTCAATATGAGTCGGGTTCGAGAACGCCGAAAGCAAATTTAACAAACAAGCTTGCCGAGGTTTTCGAAATATCGCCGCAGGCACTTTCCGTACCCGACATTGACAGCTACATCGGCTTAATGCACACGCTGTTTACATTAGAGGACAGATACGGATTGACAATAGAAAAGACAGAAAACGGTGTTTCAATATATGCAGATCCTAAAAAGGGAACGGACGCAGCAGAACTTTCGGAAATGTTAAATGCGTGGGCGGAGCAATCTGAAAAATATCATAACGGCGACATCAGCCGTGAGGACTATGAGAAGTGGCGTTATAACTATCCGAAGTATGATGAAACTTCTGGTTATGTAAGAGTGCCGTCGCAGGGACTAAGTGATATGTTGATTAACGCATTAAAAAAGGAACAGGAGGAATAACCATATGAACTATGTAAGCAAAGGTACTGAACTTCGCCTTGCAATCAAGGAACTTGTTTTCGACTATATGAAAAACTCGCCCGATTGTGCAGTATACGCAGATGGGTTAAAGCAAGCCGAGATTTTTCGCCAATGTGGTTTGGATTGGGGTGAGTACCCCAATGCAACCTCATCCAATCAGCAGTATTGGATAGTAGCGCTTCTTAGAGAGCTGGAATCCGAGGGAAAAGTTCAACGTGACGTTGACAGCAAAAAGTGGAGAATCAAATAACAAACAAAAAGAGCTATCAGACTTTCAAAAAATCTGATAGCTCTTTACTTTTACAATAATTCAAATTATGTTGCCATTTTGTTGCCAAAAAGCATATACAATCGGGCAAAAGCCCAGTAAAATAAGGCTTTTTCACGGGTGTGAAATTACTCCCACTCAATCGTTCCGATCGGCTTGGGGGTGAGGTCCATTACGACGCGGTTGATCCCCTCAACCTCATGGGTGATGCGGTCGGTGATATGATGCAGGAGGGCGTAGGGGATCTCCTCGATGGTGGCGGTCATGGCGTCGGTGGTGTTCACCGCGCGGATGATTGCCGGCCAGCCCTCATAGCGCTTGCCGTCGCGCACGCCGACGCTCTTGAAGTCGGGCACGGCGATGAAATACTGCCAGACCTTGCCCGCGAGCCCGTTCTTGTCGAACTCCTCTCTGAGTATGGCGTCGGCTTCTCTCAGAGCGTTCAGGCGGTCTCTCGTTATCGCGCCGAGGCAGCGTACTCCGAGTCCGGGACCCGGGAACGGCTGGCGGTATACCATGCTGTGCGGCAGACCGAGAGCCTCGCCGACAACACGGACTTCATCTTTGAAGAGCAGCTTTACGGGCTCGACAAGCTCCATTTTCATGTCCTCCGGCAGACCGCCGACATTGTGGTGAGCCTTTACGCCGTGGGATTCGAGGATGTCGGGATATATCGTTCCCTGTGCAAGGAACTCGATGCCCTCAAGCTTCGACGCCTCTTCGTCAAAGACCTTGATGAACTCGCCGCCGATTATCTTTCTCTTCTTTTCGGGGTCGCTGACTCCGGCGAGAAGATCGAGAAAGCGGTCGGTAGCGTCGATATAGACGAGGTTCGCGTCCATCTGGTTTCTGAAAACCTCGATGACCTGTTCGCTCTCGCCCTTGCGCATGAGTCCGTGGTTGACATGGACGCAGACCAGCTGCTTGCCTATCGCGCGGATAAGCAGCGCCGCGACTACGGACGAGTCAACTCCGCCGGACAGAGCCAGCAGGACTCTCTTGCCGCCGACCTGCTCGCGTACGGCAGCGACCTGCTCTTCGATGAACTTGTTCGCAAGCTCGGGGGTAGTGATGCGTTCCATGGATTCGGGACGTACATTACTGCTCATGGTTTGTTCTCCTTGTGAATTTTATTCCCATTCCACCGTTGCCGGGGGCTTTGTAGTGACATCGTAGACTACGCGGTTGACTCCCTTGACCTCGTTGGTGATGCGGTTCGAGACCTTTGCGAGCACATCGAACGGGATGCGCGCCCAGTCTGCGGTCATGAAGTCGTCGGTAGTCACTGCGCGCAGCGCGATAAGGCTGTCGTAGGTTCTCGCGTCGCCCATAACGCCGACGCTGTGGACGTTGGTGAGCACCGCGAAATACTGGTTGATGTCGCGGTCGATGCCGGCGATTTTGACTTCCTCGCGGAAGATAGCGTCCGCATCCTTGAGAATATTGAGCTTCTCCTCGGTGATGTCGCCGAGGATACGCACGGCAAGTCCGGGACCCGGGAACGGCTGACGCCAGACAAGATCCTCGGGGATACCGAGCTCAAGTCCGACCTTGCGGACCTCGTCTTTAAACAGGTCGCGCAGGGGCTCGATGAGCTCATCGAAATCGATGTGGTCGGGCAGTCCGCCGACATTGTGGTGGCTCTTGATGACCGCCGCGTCGCCCACGCCGCTCTCGATAACATCGGGATATATTGTGCCCTGAACGAAGAAATTCATCCTGCCGAGCCTCTTGCTCTCGTCTTCAAAGACGCGGATAAACTCCTCGCCGATAATTTTTCTCTTCTTCTCCGGCTCGGTCACGCCTGCGAGCTTGGTGAGGAAACGCTCCTGGGCGTTGACTCTGACGAGCTTCATATCAAAGCGCTCGCGGAAGATGTGCTCGACCTCGTCGCCCTCGTTCTTTCTGAGCAGGCCGTGGTCAACGAAAACGCAGGTCAGCTGCTTGCCGACCGCTCTGTGCAGGAGCACGGCGGCAACGGAGCTGTCGACTCCGCCGGACATGGCGCAGAGCACGGTCTTGTCGCCTATCTTCTCGCGCAGGTGCTTTACCTGCTCTTCGACGAAGCTTGACATGACCCAGTCGCCCTTACATCCACAGATATCAAAGAGGAATGTTTTGAATATCTCCTCGCCGTACTGCGTATGCATGACCTCGGGATGGAACTGAACGGCGTAGATTTTCTTCTCGTCGTTCTCCATCGCCGCGCAGGGGCAGTCGCGCGTGACGGCAGTCACTTTGTAGCCCTTGGGCGGGTTGCTGATATAGTCCGTGTGGCTCATCCAGCAGACACTCGTATCCTCGGGGATATTTCTGAGCAGTCGGCTGTCCTTGCTGCGGGTCATATCTATCTTGCCGTATTCGCTCTTCGAGCCGCTCGTTTTGACAACGCCGCCCGCCATATATGCGATAAGCTGAGCGCCGTAGCAGATGCCGAGCACGGGGATGCCCGCGTCGAGTATCTCGGGCGAATAGTGGGGCGAGCTCTCGTCATAGACGCTGTTGGGTCCGCCCGTGAATATTATTCCGACATAGCCCGCCGCCTTTATCTCGTCGACGGTTATGCGGCTGTACGGTTTTATCTCGGCGTAGACATTGTGCTCTCTGACGCGGCGCGCGATGAGCTGATTGTACTGGCCGCCGAAGTCCAGCACGAGAACTTTCTCATGATTGTCCTGCATGATATCCACCCTTTTTTATCTGACTATAATCTCTTCTCTTCTCGGTCCGTTGGAAACAAGCTTTATCGGCACGCCGATCTCCTTCTCGATGAAGAGGACATAGTCCTGAGCCTCCTTGGGAAGCTTGTCAAACTCTCTTATGCCGCGGATGTCGCACTTGAAGCCGGGCATGGTGACATAGACGGGCTTTGCCTTTTTCAGGCGCGAGGTGACAGGGAAGTCCTTTGTGACTTCGCCGTCTATCTCATAGCCGACGCAGAGCTTTATCTCGTCGAGATACGACAGGCAGTCGAGCGCGGTGAGCGCGACCTGAGTTGCGCCCTGAGCCTCGCAGCCGTAGCGGGTCGCGACGCAGTCAAACCAGCCCATGCGGCGCGGTCTGCCGGTCGTTGCGCCGTATTCGCCGGCGTCGCCGCCGTGGTTTCTCATCTTCTCCGCCTCTTCGCCGAATATCTCGCTGACGAATTCGCCCGCTCCGACGGCGCTCGAATAAGCCTTGGTGACGGTGACTATCTCCTTTATCTCATATGGCGCGATGCCTGCGCCGACGGCGCCGAAGCCCGCGAGGGTCGACGACGATGTGACCATGGGATAGATACCGAAATCGGGATCTTTGAGCGAGCCGAGCTGACCCTCAAGAAGAATGTTCTTGCCGTCCTTGACAGCCTGGCGGATGATCTTGCCGGTGTCCGCGACATAGGGTCTGACCATCTCGCGAAGCTTCATCATGTGGTCGAACAGCTCGTCCACATCGAGAGTCGGCTTGTGATAGACATGCTCGAGCAGCAGATTCTTCACTTCGCAGACTCTTTCGAGCTTCTCTCTGAGATATTCCTCATCGAACAGCTCACAGACCTGGAAGCCGATCTTCGCATACTTGTCCGAATAGAACGGAGCGATACCGCTCTTTGTCGAGCCGAATTTTTTATCCTTGAGGCGCTCCTCCTCATAGGTGTCGAGCATAACATGATAAGGCATCATGATCTGCGCGCGCTCGGAAACGAGGATATTGGGCTGCGGCACACCTGCCGAAGTGACATGCTCGATCTCCTTGACGAGCTTCTCGATATCGAGAGCCACGCCGTTGCCGATGATGTTGACCGTGCCGGGCTGGCACACGCCTGACGGCAGAAGATGGAGCGCGAACTTGCCGTAGTCGTTGATTATCGTATGTCCTGCATTGGCGCCGCCCTGAAAACGAATGACCATGTCCGCCTGGGAGGCAAACATATCGGTAATCTTACCTTTGCCCTCATCGCCCCAGTTGGCACCCACAATTGCTCTGACCATACTTAAAACGCACCTCCGAAAAATCAAATACACTTAATTATATATTATCGCCCGCGCGGTGTCAATGAGCCGAAGGGCTCAAAGAGTCGAATTTTGCGGCTTCTCAATTGATTTTATTGGTTATTGTGGTATAATATAAAATGGTATAATTCAAAATTAAAATGTTTTCGCATTCGATATTAAAATCGCCTTTTTCGGCACACAATAATCACGAATATCTGTGAAAGGACTGTGTTAAATGAAGAGACGAAGATTTTTAAGCCTCGCGCTCGCGCTGATGCTCATTATCTCGCTGTGCGCATGCAAAACGAAAGTAGTTGACGACAGCACGGACGCCACCCACGGCAACGCGCCGGTGACGGGTCAGAAGCGCGACGAGACAACGACTGCGCCACAGACGACAAAAGCGACGGAGAGCACAACTTTGGCTCAGCGCAAAACGGAGAAAGGCAAGCTCGACCCGAACACCGGAACGTACACCGGGCTCTCCCCGCTGCCGAAGATAAAGCTGACCGCAGCCGACCCGCAGAACACGCGCGGACTCTCGACTGCGACGGTCGGATACAGCTACGGCGTATCCAAAAACGGCGTTCCGCATCAAAACTCGACGAACGCGCAGAAATATTTCGACGAGAAGGGCTTCAACGCCGTCTCGATAGACATGAAGACGAAAGAAAAGGTTCTCTATCTCACCTTTGACTGCGGCTGGGAGAACGGATACACAACGACCGTGCTCGACATTCTCAAGCAGAAAAATGTGCCCGCCGCATTTTTCTGCACACTCTCGAATATTAAGGCAGAACCCGGACTTATCGCAAGAATGATAAACGAGGGGCACATCGTCGGCAATCATTCGACAACCCACCCCGATTTCTCGAAGATAAGCCGCGAGAAGATGGCGACGGAAATCGAGACCTGTGACAACTACCTGCGCGAAAAGTTCGGCTATTCCTCGCCGTATTTCCGCTTCCCGATGGGGTCATATTCCGCCTCGGCGCTCGACCTCGTTTCCTCGCTCGGATATAAATCCGTGTTCTGGTCAGTAGCCTACGCCGACTGGGATGTCAACGACACAAAAGGCAAGCAGTACGCTTTCGACACGGTGACCTCGCGCCTGCATCCGGGCGCAGTTATACTGCTCCACTCCGTCTCGCCCGACAACGCCGCCGCCCTCGGCGATATCATCGACTGGGCGCGCAAGCAGGGCTACGAGTTCCGCTCGCTCGAACAGCTGTCGAATTAAAGATAAAATAAAACACAAAACCGCCTCCGATCGGGGGCGGTTCAATCTGTCGAAAAAGTCTGTCATCGCACGGACTCAAGGCTCCCCTGTGTAAGGGGAGCTGGGCAGATTATAATTTGAAGTGCAACACTGCAAAAAGAAGAGAGACAACACGCT
>ERZ773139.2272-NODE-2272-length-19730-cov-17.181652_pt1 | contig 19730 bp, 10 predicted proteins | sample MGYA00580854_ERZ773139 | MGnify/ENA primary metagenome ERZ773139 (study PRJEB29015, sample SAMEA2737809) | human gut metagenome | biome: human gut; feature: human-associated habitat; material: faeces | place: China | collected 2012 ...
AACACGAAAATAGGAGATAAACACCTATGATTAGTGTTTACTTCCTACTCGATTAAAAGACCAGCATCCTTTTCTGTAAACTAGAACCTGGCAATTCTTCATAATATAATAAGGTGACTGACAATAAATTATAAATCTAAAAATAATTGTAACAATGAACAGAAAGAAATTGTTAATATCACTCGCTATGGTTATGCTGTCAATGGCGGGGCTGGCTGCAGATAATCTGCCGGCACTTCGTGTGCAGGGTAAGAACCTGGTGGATGCCAATGGTAAGACTGTTGTCTTGCATGGTGTGATGGATACACCGAACCGCTACTTCAATGGGTGGAGATGGCAACAGTGGAAGGCTGATTATTCTGAAGCCGACATTCAGCCTTGCTTGGAATATTTCTCTAAGCAGTTCTCGGCTATTACCGACAAGAAGCAAGGTGCTTATTGTACCGTGTTCCGATTGCACATGGATCCATGTTGGACCAACGATCCATCGAAGAAGGCAGAGAATGAGGCTGACATCTCGGCATTCAACATGGCGCGCTATCTTCTCTATCTCCAGAAACTCTACATTCCTCTCATCAAGGATGCTATAGCACATGGGCTTTATGTCATCGTTCGTCCACCGGGAGTCTGTCCTCAGGACATTAGCGTGGGCGATAAGTACAACCGCTATCTGAAGGGTATCTGGAAAACTTTTGCTGCCGATGAGTACATCAAGCAGAATGAAGGAGTAATCTCCATCGAACTTGCCAACGAGCCTGTGAGAGTACATCTTTCAGACGGAACGAATTCGGAAAGGGCTTTGCATGACTACTTCCAGCCGGTGGTGGATGTGATTCGCGAGCAGGGCTTCAAGGGAATCATCTGGGTTCCGGGCGCAGGTTATCAGAGTCAGTACCAGGATTACGTCAAGTATCCTATCACCGATAGCGAGGACAACTTCTCTTATGCAGTACATGTTTATTCCGGGTGGTATGGAAATATGACCGATAAGAATTACGATCACGATACTTTCATCCGCAACTTCAAAAGTCAGGTGCCGATGGTAGAGACGAAGCCTATCATGGTAACGGAGATAGACTGGAGTCCGGAAGATCCGGACAAGGCGAGCGAAGGTCACTATAATGAGTGGGGACAGTGGATACAACCTAACCTGGGAAGCTGGGCAACAGCATCTACCTCGAAATGGGGATTGGCATGGAAGGCAGTTCACGACCACTTTGGCAATATCGGAATGACGATTACCCATCCACAGGAATATTACGATATTGATGTATATCTTAAAACGGGCAAGGTGATTCCAGGTTTCCAGAATGCCAAGAAACACGGATTGTTCGAAGAGTGTTGCGGCTATGCCTGTATGAACTGGTATAAAGAGTGGTATTTGAAACAAAATACAACAGGAATTAAACAATTAGAAACCCAGGCAGACGTGGTTTCCACCTTATATTATAATATAGAAGGCAAAGAAGTTGAAAAGCCAACTGCAGGTGTTTATATAATAAAACAACTGTTAAGTAATGGAAAAATACGTTCTCGCAAGGTTTTTCTAAAATGATAAACTTTCTGTTACACCACGCAAAGTATGTTTCGAAAGAAATCCATACCTTTGCCGCCGTGAATAAACAGTTTTAGCGCACGCCTAAATTTTTAAAGCATAAATCAAAAATGAATAGAACATGATTGAACAAGTGTTAACAATGAAACGGACAGCAGCCTTATGCTTGGTGGGAGCTTTCTGCAGCCTGAATGCTCAGGCACAGAATATCCAGGTCAAGGGTAATCTTGTTGACGGTACAGGTGAGCCTCTGATAGGTGCCACTGTAAAAGTGAAAGGTAATGCCAGCGTCGGTGCGGTCACCGACTTAGATGGTAATTTCAGTATCAGTGTTCCTTCTGAGAATTCTATCCTCGTATTTACATACGTAGGTATGAAGACCAAGGAAGTAAAGATTGGTAAGAAGAGAGAGTTCAAACTTACTCTTGAAGATGACAACGCCATCGGCGAAGTTGTAGTCGTTGGTTATGGTCAGCAGAAGAAGGCTTCTGTCGTAGGTTCCATCACCCAGACTACTGGTGAGGTTTTGGAGCGTGCAGCTGGTGTCAGCGACGTCGGTTCAGCCTTGACAGGTAACCTCCCAGGAGTTGTTACAATCCAAGGCAATGGTATGCCTGGTGAGGAGGAACCTCAGATTATCATCCGTGGTTCTAGTTCATGGAACAATTCCGACCCTCTCGTTCTCGTTGATGGTATTGAACGTCCTCTGAGCAGCGTGGACATCTCTTCTGTGGAGAGCATCTCTGTACTGAAGGATGCTTCTGCTACTGCAGTCTATGGTGTGAAGGGAGCCAATGGTGTCATCTTGGTTACCACCAAGCGTGGTCAGGAAGGCAAGGCTAAGATTGACATTGGTTTCAATGCTACGTTGAAAGCTCCTTCTAAGTTGCCTAATAAGTACGACTCTTATGATGCGTTGATGCTTCGCAACCAAGTGGTAGAACGTGAACTGGGCATTTATCCTGAAGGTGTTTCATATCTTCGTCCTCAGTCTTTTATAGACAACTATCGAAACCAGACTACGCAGGAGCAGCGTGAACGTTATGCCAATGTGGATTGGCAGGATGCACTTTTCAAAAAGTCTGCTATGTCCTATAATGCGAACGTGAACGTGAGTGGTGGTACAAAATTCGTTAAGTACTTCGCTTCTGCTGATTTCGTGCATGAGGGTGACCTCTTCCGTGAGTATGATAATGGTCGTAACTACAACTCTGGCTATGGATACAATCGTATCAATGTTCGTAGTAACTTGGACTTTGCCATCACAAGTAGCACTACTTTGAAGGTAAATGTGGCTGGTAGCAATGGCGTAAGAAAAGCTCCTTGGAGTAACATGAGCAATAGTGAGTGGCAGATTGGTCAGCAGTGGGCTGGTGCTTATAACATCGCCCCAGATGTGTTCTTGCCACAATATTCTGACGGCTCATGGGGATTCTATCCATCTGCTTCCAATGTAAGTAACTCTGCACAGAATCTTGCTATCGGTGGTACAGCACAGGCTACAACCACTCGTATCAATACAGACTTTACCCTTGAGCAGAAATTGGATTTCATAACCAAAGGCTTAAATTTCCGTGGTACTATCTCTTGGGATAATGTTTTTGTTGAGACAGGACGAGGTATCAATGACTTGAATAATGAAGCCCAGACTAAGTATATTGATCCTGAAACAGGTCAGGTTACTTATGGTAAAGAACTTGAAGGAAATAATAAGTTTGATTGGCAGCAAGGTGTGAACTGGTCAACGGAAGGTGGTTCTGTAGATAATAACCAGACTGTTCGCAACCTCTACTATCAGTTGCAGCTCAACTGGGCTCGCAAGTTTGGACAGCATGATGTATCAGCCATGGGCTTGTTCTCACGTCAGGAGAATGCACGTGGTAGCGTGATGCCAACTTACCGTGAGGACTGGGCGTTCCGTGCTACCTATAGCTATGCAGGTCGTTATAACATCGAGTATAATGGTGCCTATAACGGATCAGAAAAGTTCAGCAAGGACAATCGTTTTGCCTTCTTCAATTCAGGTGCTATCGGATGGACCATCACTGAGGAAAACTTCATGAAATCTCTGCGTGACAATCACATCATCGATATGTTGAAGTTCCGTGCTTCCTATGGTGAGATTGGTGATGACAACATAGGTGACCCATTTGATTCTAGTCGTCGCTGGTTGTATATGAGTCAATGGGCGTATGGCGGCAAGACCACGATGGATCTCGACCATACAGAGAGCATCTATACATGGTATCGACAGAACACTCTTGGAAATGATAATGTGAAATGGGAAACAGTTAAGAAAACCAACTTCGGTATTGATTATGGTTTCTTGGGAGGCTTGATTACTGGTTCTTTGGATTTCTTCTGTGATCGTCGTAATGACATCTTGATTTTCGGCTCCAACCGTTCTGTTCCTTCTTATTTCGGAACGACAGCACCTACTATTAATAAAGGTAAGGTTCGTACCAGTGGTTACGAGTGGGAATTGAAACTTAATAAGGTGTTTGCTAATGGCTTGCGACTCTGGGGTAATTTCAATATGACCCATGCCAAGAATAAGGTGATTTTGAAGGATGATGCCCTCTTTACTCCAAATTATCAAAAGGAGGCAGGATTTGCCATGAATCAGTATCACTCTTATATAGATAAGGGCTTTATCAATAATATTGATGATTTGATAGGTTCTCCGGCGCACGACTCCAATGACAATCACCGCTTGGTTGGTGACTATTACATTGTTGATTTCAATGGTGATGGTGTTGTTGATAGCAGGGACTCGGCTCCTGTAGGTTATAGCAGTAGTCCGCAGAACACCTATAATGCTACTATTGGTTTCGAATGGAAAGGGTTCTCAGCTTTCGCTCAGTTCTATGGAGTAACTAATGTGACCCGTGACGTATCATTGACAAGCTTTGGTAATATGCTTGATAATGTTTATGATACTGGTACTTGGTGGAATAAGAATCAAAGCAATGCAGAATGTATCCTTCCTCGTTGGGGTGCTACTGCTTCAAGTTACACCTATGGTACACAGTTTATGTATGATGGTTCTTACATTCGTTTGAAGAATGTCGAGATTGCTTATACCTGGACCAAGGGTTGGATTAAGGCATTAGGCGTAAACTACCTCAAGGTTTACTTGAATGGTAATAACCTCTGGCTCTGGACTCGTATGCCTGATGACCGTGAGGCAAACCTCGGTGGTGGTGGCTGGTTGGGAGCATACCCTACGGTTCGCCGCTTCAACTTAGGTGTTAAATTCTCATTGTAATTATTAAAAAAAATATTCAGATGAAAAATAAGATAAAGACATTATTGTTGACGGGATGCGTCTCGCTGGCTCTCGGTACTTCGCTGAGTTCTTGTCAAGACTACTTGGACAAGGAGCCAGACTCAACAGTTTCTGCAGACGATGCCTTTGCCAATTTCCGTAATTTCCAAGGTTTCGTTGAGGAAATATACAACTGTATCCCTGATAAAGAGAAATGTAACTATTGTCCTTCATGGAACTGGGGTGATGATGAAATCTTCAATCCTGAGGCTGATAATAGAATGACCCATCAGGTTGATTTAGGTAACTTCCGTGCATGGGAATCTACTGGTAACTGGCTAAAGCGTGATGGTTCTTCTACTTCCACAGATAAGTTCGCACACGGTATTTGGAACCATGCGTGGTATTGCATCAGAAAATGTAATCTCGGTTTACAGAATATCGACAAGTTTGTGACTGGAAGTGCTGAAGAGAAAAAACTGATAGAGGGTCAGCTCTATTTCTTCCGTGCATGGTGGCATGAGGAAATGATGGAGTATTTTGGTGGTATGCCTTATGTGGATACTTATCTCGATGCCAATGCCGAGCAGAGATTGCCACGTCTTTCTTATCAGGAATGCGCTGATAGAGCGGCAGCTGATTTCCGCAAGGCTGCCGATTTGTTGCCTATTAATTGGGATAAGACTTCTGCAGGTGCTGCCACACAAGGTAAGAATGATCTTCGCATCAATAAGATCATGGCTCTTGGTTATCTTGGTAAAACCTATCTTTGGGCTGCTAGTCCTTTGATGAAGAATGGTGCGCAGATTGGTGCCAGCAAGAATGGCAAGACTTATGATTATGATCAGGAATATGCTAAGAAGGCAGCTGAGGCTTTTGGTGAACTGCTCTCTCTTGTGGAAGCTGGTCAGACACAATATGCATTGGCAGAGTTTAAGTACTCAGACATCTACAATCATGAGAAATCTGCTGATGCCAATAGCTGTTTTTCTGATATATTCTATACCAAGAAGCAGAACTGGAAAATGCCTGGAACGGTTGAAGCTATCTTCCGTGGTCCATCTCCTGATTTTAATGGCTCTAACTGGAATACCTCTAAGGTCTTTGGCCCTAAGGTACAGAAAGTAGTTGCTCATGATAATGTCATTCACCAACCTACGGCCAACCTTGTAGAGGCTTATGGAATGGCTAACGGAGAACCAATCTATTTGGTTGAGAATGGTCAGTATGTACTCAATCCAAAGTCTGGTTTCGACCCTGAGCATCCTTTCAAAAATCGTGATCCCCGTTTCTACCACGATATCGTCTTCGATGGTTTTAAGTATTTGAACGGAACACCTGGTCAGTATGCAGATTTACAGTATTGCCAATTATATACGGGTGGTAATATGCGCCCAATAGCAAATGCAAGCCGTACGGGTTATTTCATTCAGAAGTTGGTGCCTCATACTTGTAATGAAGTGGATAAAGATTACGATTGGGGTTCAGCTTTACACTGCTATTTGCCATATATGCGTCTTGCAGACATATACTTGATGTATGCAGAGGCTTGTGCTGCATTCGGTGGTGCTTCTGGCAAGTCTTCAAACTTTGGCAAGACCGCAGAAGATGCAATTAATACACTTCGCGACCGTTGTGGTGCAGGTCATGTTGCTCCAGAATTTGTTGCAGACAACCATAAGTTCATGGATGAGGTCCGTCGTGAGCGTGAGGTAGAACTTTCTTTCGAAGGATTCCGCTTTTGTGACTTGCAGCGTTGGTTGCTTCTGACAGAGGCACCATATAATCAAAAATTCTCACAGGAGTTTGACCGTGTGGAAAGTGCAGACTTCTATACGAAGAATGATCCTAAGGACGCTCGGGTTGCCAATTATCGTAGAAAGTTGATATTGACTCGTAATTTTGGTACCAAGCACTATTGGTTCCCATTGCCAATCAAGGAGACTCAGATTAGTTCAGAGTTTAAACAAAATCCAGGCTGGTAAGGTTTAAAATTATAAATTAGTAATACTAAATGAATAATGATAGTATGAATTCAAGATTCAAATCATATAATTATAAGCTTTTTGTAGCAAGTCTCGTGGCTTTGGCTCCTCTTGGTGCCAATGCCAAGACTGCACAGACAAGCGAATCCGATACAGCCAGTGCCGACAAGGAGATGGTTCAGGTGGCTTACCGAAAGGTAGCCAAGGATGACATCTTGGGCGGTGTGTCTGTAGTCGATGTAGAGAACTTGATGAAGAAGAATTACCATACTTATAGCCTCGACAATATGCAAGGTTATGTAGGTGGTTGGAATGGCAATTCTCTCTGGGGTATGGATGCCGACAACGCTGGTTATCTCGTCTTGGTAGATGGTGTGCCTCGTGAAGCTAACAACGTTCAACCAAGTGAGATTGCACAGATTTCTTTCCTCAAGGGTGCGCAGGCTGTGGTGCTCTATGGTAGCAAGGCTGCCAAGGGTGCTGTAGTCATAACTACCAAGCGTGGTCATAATGATGGCTTGAAGGTCGAGGTGCAGGCTAATGCAGGTTTGAATGTAGCAAAGTCTTATCCTGAGTATCTTAGCAGTGCAGAGTATATGACTCTCTATAACGAGGCTCGTCGTAATGATGGTCTGTCTGAGCTTTATTCTGCTGAGGACATCTATAATCATGGAGCAGGTTTGAACCCTTATCGTTATCCTAATCTCGATTTCTATTCTTCTGATTATCTCAGAAAGATGAACAGCCGTTATGAGGCTACTGCAGAAATCAGCGGTGGTGGTAAGCGAGCTCATTTCTATAGCAATATCAACTATTATCGCCAGGGCGATTATTTCAAGTTTGGTGAGGCTAAGAATAATAATACCCAGCGCTTCAGCGTTCGTGGTAATGTGGATATAGACATTACTGATGATATTAAGGCTTGGGTCAACTCCAGTGCAACCTTCTATGATTCTCATTCTGCAAAGGGTAATTACTGGGAAGCTGCTGCTACTTGGCGTCCTAATTTTCCACAGAATGCAGCTCCTCTTATCTCCACAGATATGATAGCCCCTAATGCTAAGGCTGCTTGGGACTTGATGAGCGTTGCGAAGTTGGTAGATGGCAAATACTTCCTTGCTGGTACTCAGGCAAACTCTTCCAATGTTTTTGCTGATATCTATTCTGCAGGAAGTAGTAAATTTACTAGTCGTCAATTCCAGTTTGATACGGGTATCAATATCAACTTGCACAAGGTGTTGAAGGGCTTGTCTTTCGAGACTCATTTCGCAGTTGACTATGCCACCTCTTATAATACTTCTTTCGATAATAGCTATGCTGTTTATATCCCAACATGGGCTAACATTGATGGCAAGGATATGATTGTCGCATTGAAGAAGGAAGGTGAGGATAAAAAGTCTGGCAACCAGAACATCAGCGGAAGTACAGATAACCAGACCATGTTTTTCTCTGGTCAGTTCAACTACAACAATACTTTCAACAAGGTTCACAATCTGTCGGCAATGTTGATAGCTTCTGGCTTCCAGCAGTCGAAGTCTGGACAGTATCATAAGAACTCTAGTGCCAATCTTGCATTCGATGCTTCTTACAATTATGACCAGAAATATTATGCAGATTTTGGATTAGCTGCCATTCACTCTGCCCAGTTGGCTCCAGGTCATCGTGAGGCTCTCTCACCATCACTTTCTTTGGGTTGGAGACTCAAGAATGAGTCTTTCTTGAAGAATTCCAAGGTGGTAGATGACATGATGATTAGTGTATCAGGTAGTATTATCAATGAGGATATTGATATAGCAAATGGTGACAATCGCTACTATCTCTATCAGAGTATTTGGACTTCTGATTACGGCTATGGATGGTATGATGGATCTAGCGATAAATACACCTATTCAAAAAGAGGTGAGAACAAAGACCTTGATTTTATCAAGCGCAAAGAGTTGTCTCTGAATTTCAAGACATCCCTGTGGCAGAAATTGGTGACATTGGATGCAAGTTTCTTCATCAATTCGATGGAGGGTTATCTCATCTCTTCGCCAACATTCTATCCATCTCATTTGAATACTGGTTATCCAGCGGCTTCGTTTATGCCTGTACTGAATTACAACAATAATCGTAGAGTAGGATTTGATTTCGCAGCCAACTTCAATAAGAAGGTAGGTGATGTGGATCTCTCACTTGGTGTGACTGGTACTTACTATACAACCAAGGCTACCAAACGAGATGAGAACAACGTAGAGCAGTATCAGAACAGACAAGGAAAGGCACTTGATGGCATTTGGGGTTACAAGAGCGCAGGTCTCTTCCAAAGCGAGGAGGAAATCAAAACTTCTCCAGACCAAAGCTATTTTGGTGGAACAGTTAAACCTGGTGACATCAAGTATGTGGATGTAAATGGTGATAATAAAATTGACCAATACGACCAAGTCTTCTTGGGTAAGGGTGGTTGGTACGGAGCACCATTCACGCTTGGTGTCAATCTTACAGCTAAGTGGAAGAACTTTACCTTCTTCGCTCTTGGTACCGGTAACTTCGGTGCTTGGGGAGTCAAGAATAATTCTTATTGGTGGGTAAAGGGCGATAGCAAATATTCTGCTGTAGTTCGTAACCGATGGACAGAGGAAACCAAAGAGACTGCAACCTATCCTCGTTTGACATCTCTTGATGGTAACAACAACTTCCAGACATCAGACTTCTGGATGTACAAGACGGATGCTTTCCGCTTGGCTAAGGTCCAGATAACTTACGACTTGCCTAGTACTTTGTTCCAAAAGACATGGCTTAAGGCGTTGTCGGCATACGTAAGCGGAGCTAACTTGCTTACCATTTCAGGAGAGCGCGAAGTCTTAGAGATGAACGTTGGGTCTGCGCCTCAGACACGCTATTATAATATAGGTGTAAAGGCAACATTCTAATCATTTTAAAATGTAGAAAGAAATGAAAGTAAAAAATATATTTATATTAGCAGCAATGTCGCTTACTTTGGCTTCTTGCTCAGATCTCTTCGAGCCTGCAGATGAAAACAACCGTGGCTTGGATGAGATTTACAATGAGCCAACATACGCTCAGGGACTATTGGGATATGGTTATGCCATGCTTCCTTACAATACGAAAAGTGTTACTGATGTTGCTACAGATGACGCTGTAAGCAATGACTTGACAAATAGCTTTCTCAAGATGGCTACAGGTTCTTGGACTGCTAATAGCGATCCTATGTCTAAATGGACAAATGGTCGTGCTAGTATCCAATATCTCAATATCTTCCTTCAGGAGGTAGATAAGGTAAACTGGGCAAAGGACGAGAATGCCCGTAGGATGTATTGTGATAGCCGTAAAGGTGAAGCTTATGCTTTGAGAGCTCTCAACTTGTATTATCTTTTGATGAATCATGGTGGATGGACAGCCGATGGCAAATTGCTTGGCGTTCCTAATTTGACAGAACCAGAGACTTCTACTGATAATTTCAACAAGCCACGTAATACATTCCAAGAGTGCTTGGATCAAATCTATAGCGATTTGGACGAGGCTGCCAAGCTTCTCCCTCTTGATTACAATGATTTGACTGATGATAACGATGTTCCTGCCAAGTATAAGGAAATCGGAGTAAAGACCGCAGGAGACTACAACCGTGTGTTTGGTTCCATTATGCGTGGTCGTATCAGCGGTCGTATCGCTGAGGCTATTCGCTCACAGGTATCTTTGCTTGCAGCTAGTCCTGCTTTCTCTGAAGGTACAAACGTGGATTATGCTAAGGCTGCTGACGATGCAGCTACCGTTCTTGACCGTATCAATGGTGTGAATGGATTGTCTGCTACAGGTAATAATTGGTTTATGCAAACCAGGGAAATCGATGCGCTTGGCTCAGGTGCTTGTCCTGCTGAAATTCTTTGGCGTGGCAGTCGTACCAATGGTGCTGATGACTGGGATCTTGGTCTGAACCAAGAGTCTGATAATTTCCCTCCGTCTCTTTATGGTAAGGGTAGAATCAACCCAACTCAGAATCTGGTCGATGCATTCCCTGCTGTAAATGGTTATCCTATCACCGATGATCGTTCTGAGTATGATAAGTTGAATCCTTACAGCAATCGAGATCCTCGTCTTGACCTTTATATCATTCATGATGGTAGTACTTATAAGGGAAAGACCATTCATACAGACATTACGACGGCTAATAACAATGATGGTTTGAATAAGATTTCCAATTCTACTCGTACAGGCTATTACATGAAAAAGCTGTTGCGTGAGGATTGTAATCCTGACCCTAATGCAAAGAATCCTCAGTATCATTATCCTGTGTATATTCGCTATACTGAGATATTCCTCGATTACGCTGAGGCTGCCAACGAGGCTTGGGGACCAAAGGGTAGGGGATCTCACAACTACTCAGCTTACGATGTAATCAAGGCAATCCGTGAGCGTGCCGGAATTGGCGAGTTTGGCGAGGATCCATACTTGGATGAGTGCGCTGGTGACAAAATTAAAATGCGTGAGTTGATTCGCAACGAGCGTCGTTTGGAACTTTGTTTTGAAAATAAGCGCTTTAGCGACCTTCGCCGTTGGAAAGCTCCTCTAAATGAGGCTGTGCGTGGTATAGAAATCACTTTAGAGGCTGGTGCCCCATTATACAAAGTCATGAAGGTTGAGGATCGCAACTATAAAGATTACATGTATTACGGTCCTATACCACAGAGCGAAATGTTGAAGTGGAGCAACTTGCAGCAGAATAAGGGCTGGGAAGTAAAAAATAACGACTAATATTTAAAATGATGAAAACAATGAAGATAAGCAAATATTTGTCCATGGCTGCATTGGGAATCTTGGCTTTAGGCTTTAACTCTTGTGAGAATGGCAACCAAGAATTTCCTGATTATGAGGGCGGTACTACTGTATATTATCCTTATCAGTATATCGAACGTTCTGTAGTTTTAGGCAATGATGAGAATCGCGATAATACGGATGATAACAATCATGTATTGTATATCGTATCTACAATGGGTGGAGCATATAATGGAAAAAACATCACATTGAATGTAGATGTTGATAATTCATTGTGTGACAATCTGTATTTTGAGGATGGAGTCACTCCTGTAAAGCCAATGCCTAGCAATTATTATACAATTCCTACCAAGACGGTTGCGTATAATGGAAAATTGCAGGGACGTCTTCAGGTTAAGTTGGAGGATGCTTTTTTTGCTGACCCTGATTGTGCAAAGAATACATATGTAATCCCAGTTCGCATCAAGGAAATGGTGGGAGCCGATTCTATTCTTTCGGGTTCTCCTGCCGTTGCAGGTACAACTCCTGTTCGTACTGATGCTTCAGCTTGGTTAATTGCTCCTAAGGATTATATCCTTTATTGCGTTAAGTTTATGAATCCATGGGATGGCTTTTATTTCCGTAGAGGAACTGACAAGATTACAGAGAATGGACAAACTCATGAGGTAAAGCGTGAAGGTGCAACTATTGAAAAGGATGAAGTGAGTCACATTACAACCAAGAGTTTGAAGGAATGTAATTTCGAAGTCTCTGTAAATAAAGCTGACGGCTCTAAGGTCACTTGCAACTTGAAACTTACGTTCGATGATAAGGGTAATTGTACCGTTACTTCTGATACAGAGGGCATGACTGCTTCCGGTACAGGTAAGTTTGTAGAAAAGGGAGCAAAGTTGGCTTGGGGTAACAAGGATCGTGACATCCTGACTCTCAATTACAAGGTTGATTTCGGTTCAGGCATTGTTTTGGAAACATCCGATCAGTTTGTTGCCCAGACTCGTGGTAACACCAATGGTATTGTTCAATTCAGTCCTCAGTATATCAGGAAGTAATATTCTTGATAGATAAGTGTCATTCTAATAATTTGATTATTATGAAATTGAAAAATATTAATTTAGGTTTAGGCTTGATGGCTCTCTTGGCTTTGTCTTCTTGTGCTGATGACAAGTTCTCGGAGTACAGAACTGATATGACCAAGAATTTGAAGGAATATCAGTATCTGAATAACTACGAGCCTTTGAAGAAATACGTGGAAGATATGAAAGCTTCCGGCAAGTGCAATCCCGACTTTAAGTTGGGCATTGCGCTCGAAGCAGCCGAATTCAACAAGCAGGGACTTGTATATTGTCTTGCTGGTAGCAATTTCAATGAGACTGTAGCCGGCAACGCCATGAAGATGGCTTCTTGTGTTGCTGATGATGGTCGCATGAATTTTGATAATGTAAGTGAATATGTTAAGAATGCCACAGATGCAGGTCTTTCGGTTTATGGTCATACCTTGGCTTGGCATGAACAGCAGCCTAACAAGTATCTGAATGGGCTGATTGCTGATAAGGTAATAGAAGTAGACCCTAGTCAGAAAGTTGAGAAGACTGATTATGAACTTGACTGTTCTACTCTTTCATCTTACGATTGGACGGGTTCGCCTGCTTCTGTAAAAACAGAGTGGAATAAAGGTGGTGCTGTGGTCATAACCAATCCAGAGCCGATAGACCCATTTTATGAGCTTCAGTACTGGCTGGTAAATGGCATTCCTCTTAAAACAGGCACTAAATATAAGATTACCTTCCTTTGCAAGGCAGAAGGTGAATCGCCTGCTAATATCCGCTTTAAGTTGGGTAACTGGGGAGCTGGCGCCAAGAATACCTTCAAGATTCCTGTAGGTGGTGATTATAAAGAAGTTTCGTTCGATGTAACTCCTGTCATGGATAGTAATGGTCTCTTCTTCCAGCACGGAGATTTTGCAGGTAAGATTTATTGGAAGTCTATTAAAATCTCTCATTTCGAGGCTCCTTCTGTTGAAATCCCTGTAAGTGTTGGGCATCTTACCTTTGATGATGGTCAGAACCTTGGTGGATGGGGTATGGATAATGCGCCAAAGATTGTAAATGGTGTTTGTGAGGTTGGTAACAACGCAGCCAAGGAAAACCCTTGGAATGCACAGGTTAACTATGAACCAGGTTTCGCTTTCGAGAATGGTAAAACCTATCACTTGAAGATGAAAATCAAGGGTTCTGTAGCTGGCGAATTTGGTGCTGGATTCCAGAATCCTGAAGGATACATAGGCTGTGGTGACTTCCCTACCATCAAGGTTACAACTGATTGGAAGGAAGTTGATGTAGCTACCACATGTAATGGTGACAATGCCTTGCGCCTGCTGCTGAATATCGGCAAATATGCGGGTACCCTCCATATTGATGATTTTGAAGTTTACTACACGAAGCCTTCAAATACTATTCCTCTTACAGATGAGGAAAAGAAGAAAGCACTTACTCCTGTTTTGCAGAATTGGATTTACGGCATGATGGCAGCTACCGAGGGTAAGGTGAAGGCTTGGGATGTTGTAAACGAGTCTATCTCTGGTAAAGATATTGATGGCGATGGTTACTACGATCTCCAGTCTGCCACACGTGGTACAGTTTCTCCAGATGATGCCAAGAACAAATTCTACTGGCAGGATTACCTGGGTGACCTTGATTATGTTCGCACTGCTGTAGCTGCAGCTCGCAAGGGCTTTGCTGATGCTGGTGGAAAACCTGAGGAGTTGAAGCTCTTCATCAATGATTATAACCTCGAAACTGCTTACGACGATAACAAGAAGCTCAAGAGTCTGATTCATTGGATTGAGGAGTGGGAGAAGGACGGCGTTACCAAGATTGATGGTATCGGCAGTCAGATGCACGTTTCATGCTGCATGGATCCTGTTGAGCAGAAAAAAAGAGAGGATGCTTACGTGAACATGCTCAACCTGATGGTTAGTACAGGTAGGTTGGTTCGTATTTCTGAGTTGGATATGGGCTTGGAGGTTCCGAACGTGGATAAGAACAGCAAAGACCCATATATCCAAGTAAAGACTACTGATATGACCGAGGACCAGCACAAGGCAATGCGTGCTTACTACGAGTTTATCGTCAAGAAATATCTTGAGATTGTTCCTAAGGAGCAGCAGTGGGGTATCTGCCAGTGGTGTGCTACTGACAGTCCTGCCAATAGTGGTTGGCGTCCTGGTTTGCCAGTAGGCCTCTGGGATTTGGATTATTATCGCAAGCATACCTATGCAGGTTTTGCTGCAGGCCTTGGTGCTCCAGAATATTGGAAGGAAGCCAAGTAATTACTCTAAAAGACATTAGTTTTAGGTTTATCATACAAAGATTAACCGAAAAAAGATGTTAGTCGTTAAGGTTGGCTGTGTTGTGATGACACGGTCAACCTTTTTGCATTTTTTTAATGATGAAAATATTCTCTTTCTCCTATGTGTCATTCTTGAAAGAGATTGTCTAGTGTGACTTCGCTGTTTACTATACTTGAATGGATGCCATTGGCAACACCAAATGTAAGCCTCGCTAGCCACGCCACCAATATTCAATGCCTTGCGTTTTCGTGCCAAAATCTTTAATTTGGCTTCCCAGAGAAGGACGTGATGTATTAGGCTCATCTGTATATTTTTCCTCTGTTTTGACTAAACATTTGGGGAATCTGGAATATTTTGGGTAAAAACATTTGGGGAATCTGGAACATTTTGGGCAAAAACATTTGGGGAATCTGGAATATTTTGTATCTTTGCACTCAAAATCAAAATGTTATGGCAAATATTGTGTTTGAAAGAAAAATATATGATAAGATGCTTGCTTGGAAGCAAGAGCGTCAGGGGAAGACTGCGCTTCTTATCAAGGGAGCAAGACGCATAGGAAAATCTACTATAGTGCGTACTTTTGCTGGGCGAGAGTACAAAAGCTATATATTGATAGATTTCTCTATGGCTTCAAAGGCTGTTACAGATCTTTTTGAAGATTTAATGAATTTAGATTTTATCTTTCTTCGCCTTCAGTCTATTTATCAGGTGGTCTTGGAGAAGCGAAAGTCTGTGATTATTTTTGATGAAGTGCAACTTTGTCCTAAGGCTCGCCAAGCTATTAAACATCTAGTGGCTGATGGTAGATACGATTATATAGAGACGGGTTCTCTAATTAGTATAAAAAAGAATGTAGCTAATATTATCATCCCAAGTGAAGAGACGCGTTTGGAAATGTATCCAATGGACTTTGAGGAATTTTGCTGGGCTTTAGGGGATAAAGTTACGATGCCCTTGCTCAAACAATTTTTTGATTCACGGATCCCTTTGGAAGCTGCTCATCGAGAAACTATGCGTCGGCTTCGCCTTTATATGCTTGTTGGTGGAATGCCACAAGCTGTAAAAGAATATCTTGAGACGAATAATCTTAGTAAGACGGATGCTGTGAAAAGGGAAATTTTGGAACTCTATTTGGATGATTTTAGAAAGATCGACAATAGTGGACGAGCAGCTAAACTTTTTGCTAATATACCTGCTCAGCTGAATAATAATGCATCTAGATACCAAGTAGCTAGTGTGTTGGATGATTCTGAACGTAAGAACATAATGGGTATATTGGAGGAAATGAAGGATAGTATGGTTGTAAATTTTGCCTATCATGCCAATGATCCGAATGTAGGTCTGGCTCTTCATAGTGATGGTAATTTCTATAAAATGTTTACGGCAGATACGGGGCTTTTTGTGACTCTCGCCTTTTGGGACAAAGATCATACTGAAAATATTATTTATGAAAAGCTTTTGAGTGATAAGCTGAGTAGTGATATGGGATATGTATATGAGAATCTTGTAGCGCAGATGTTAGTAGCTTCTGGCAATAAACTTTATTATTATACTTTCCCTCATGCCACTAGCCATAAAAGTTATGAAGTGGATTTCCTTCTTTCAAGAGGAAAGAAAATTTATCCGATAGAGGTGAAATCCTCAGGATATAATACTCATAAGTCACTAGACGAGTTTTGTGCTAAATATTCTGATCGAATAGATAAGAGATATCTCTTGTATACAAAGGATTTGAAGAAAGATGGACAAACGCTCCTCTTACCGATTTATATGACTCCTTTGTTGTGATTTCCTCTTCAAATAGGTTTGATGGTGTATCATTTTCGTTATAATGTTGGCTATCAAACCTATTTGGTACTTCTCACAAAGTATTTGTTATACCACGCAAAGTCTTTTTCAGCCTTTTCTGTTACTTTTGCAAGCGGAAATGAGAAACATTTCAATTTTATAACTGGATTTTATTAACTTAATAACAAATTGTAAAGCTTATGAAAAAGTTATTTACTTTGATTGTAGCAGCTTTCATGGCTGTAAGTGTGAATGCTCAGACAGAGACTCCTCTTGTTTTGGGTGGTGATTGGAATGCAGGTTTTGCCGGCGATGCTGATGTTTATGACTTCACTATTAACAAGCAGTATGGTGCAGCAGAGTTTGCCTGCAATGTCAACTCTGCAGATTATCCTAAGTATATCCTCGAGTTCGAAGAACCGCTTCCTGCCAACTTCCAGGTGAACTATACTTGGAAGACTTCTGCTGATGCAGAAGGCGATGCAACTCCTGCCTACGGAAGAGCTGTGGGTGATGGAGCAACCAAGAAGTTTGAACTTCTTTTCGAGCAGGAGCATCCTTACATCGTGGGCGTAAGCGTACAGCATACCGATGCTGAGGAAGTGAACCTGAAGGTTAAGAAGATGATTTTGGTTGCCGCTGACGGTACTGAAAAGAAAATTAATGCCTCCTTCACCAGTTGGGGTGGTACTGATAACACAGTTGTTTATAAGGGTATAGTTTCTTTCGATAAACAGTACCAGCAGCTTGCTATCAATGGTTTGGCTGGCAAGAGTAATGTTACAGTCAAGGTGAAACTAGCTGAGCCAACCCCAAATGTTCAGATGTGTGTAGATTACGAGGATAATACATCTGAGTGGCCTTCATTCGGAGGCAGCGATGAGATAACTTTCACCACCAAGGAAGGTGTAGCCATCAAGAAAGTGGGTATCCAGTATATCGACCCAGAAAATAATCCAGCAAAGGTTTCTGTGCTCGGTGCCTGGTTGGTTGATACAACTACCGGCATTTCTAAGGTAGAGAATCTGAAGGTTGCTCAGGATGGCAAGTGCTTCAACCTCGCTGGTCAGCAGGTTGGTAAGGGTTACAAGGGCATTGTGATCAAAAATGGTAAAAAGATGGTTATCAAGTAATAGATGAGACGTTTTACAATGCTCGCATCGTACTATATATAATAATGTGTACGATGATGTAGAATCTATATAATATAAATATTAAACAAATGGTATAAAAAATCCCAGAATCGCTCTTCCAAGCAGTTCTGGGATTTATTATGGTGATATTTGGCATCAATATCTCCGCTATTATATTTTTTATGTATTGCTCAGATTCTTAATGATTTCCAAAGGTAGCTGGGTAGCTTTGGAAACCTGTTCGGCAGAAAGTCCCATTGCCAGCAATCGTTGTGCTGTTTCTGTGTTGGCCTCATGCTTGCCTTCTGCTCTACCTTTCTCCATACCTTTTTCCATACCTTCCTTCATGCCCTTTTCCCTGCCTATTTCTATACCCTCCGCAAGACCTTCTTGTTTGCCTTCACGCTTGGCAGTGTCTACGGAATTCTTGATGTCGCGATATGCCATCTTGCTGGTCTCATACTCCCTCATTTCCTGCGGAGTAAACTTGGCTATTTCGGCTTTCTCGAAGAGGCGGTCGAAGACCTTGTCGCACAGCTCTTTAGGGCGCTGGGTAAGTTTATAGAGGTTCTTCAGTGCATAGAGCCACTTCTCGTAGAGCGTATCCAGTTCTTCCAGGGGTTTGTTGAACTTGGAAATCTCTACATAGATATATTCGAGCTTGTCGTAAAATACTTTGTGGGTAGCAGTGTCGCACAACTGCACATGATGGCGGATTTTCTCCTTGTCGAATGCATCCTCGTTCATGCTGAAGTTGAGCAGGGCAACGGTATAGATATGATTGAGCTTGAAATCCCACTCATTCCCCTTGGGCGCCTGTTCTCGGATAGGGAAGGTGGAGTAGAAGAGGGCGCGATCCTTGAAATACGTCTGGTACGCATTCTGCATTTCTACAATGAACTTCTCGCCGTTTTCGCCTTCGCAATATACATCAAAGATGGCTCTGCGGTCGGTATATACATCTCCCACATGCTCCGGGTTCAGATACGATACGTCCTTTACAACCTGTCTGCCATTAAACAAGCTGTTGAGGAAGCAAATGAGCAAATCCTTGTTCATTGCTGTTCCAAAAATTCGCTTGAAACCGAAGTCGGTCAGCAAGCTGATGTATCTTTCTTCTACCTGCTTCATAATCATCTGTATTAAAAATCCATGCCGCAAAGTTACGGTTTTATTTTCATATCTGCAAGAGATTTCTGGGATTTTTAAAGGTAAAAAAGTAAAGATTTTGCTATCCCCAATACTATCTGATAACTTTTTCTAAAACTTTTCGACCTGGCGGTTGAAATTACCCACACGCCCTTTTAGGGCGTATGGGGCTTACATGCGAAACTTCAGTAACGAATTAATCTATATAATATAAATATTAAACAAATGGTATAAAAAATCCCAGAATCGCTCTTCCAAGCAGTTCTGGGATTTATGATGTCTGATAGTTTGCCATGATGTGCTTCCGTTTGCCTACAGATATGGCTGCGTGGGGTTAAGAATATGACTGCATTGGGTTAAGAATATGACTCCGTTGGGTTACGGATACGACTCCGTAGGCTAACGGAGACGTATCCTTCGGCTTGTCGAGATATCTGCGTCAGCTGATTGAGTCACTTGAGTTAGCTTACTGAACTACTTGGGTTAGCTGATTGAACTACTTGAGTTAGCTGACTGAGCTATATCAGTATCCTGTAGTATTACATGTGTATTTTTTTTCTAATTTAATGCCACATTTGCCACATTTATACTTAACTCTTTGATTATTAGAGGATAACGTGTGGTAATAAGGGGTGTTTTTATTGTCACCTTATTGCCACCTATTACCACTTTTGGGTAAGCGGCTCCGCGTTTATACCTTGCCCTTTATCGTAAAAGTTCTTACCTTTGC
>ERZ773139.2280-NODE-2280-length-19667-cov-3.261422_pt1 | contig 19667 bp, 24 predicted proteins | sample MGYA00580854_ERZ773139 | MGnify/ENA primary metagenome ERZ773139 (study PRJEB29015, sample SAMEA2737809) | human gut metagenome | biome: human gut; feature: human-associated habitat; material: faeces | place: China | collected 2012 ...
GTCGTCTCTCGTCCGCTGCAGACCGGGGCATTGCCGAAGCCTACATCTCCGGTTTCCTGGGGCACTATCTGCTCGACACCACATGCCATCCCTATATCTATGCCATGACGCATTACCATGACAAGAAGGAGAAAAGCTATTTTTCCAGACATGCCTATCTCGAGACAGAGATCGACACCGAACTGCTTGCCAGAAAGCGCCACAAGACACCCTGTGAATTCCACGCCGCCGATACGATCCAGCTGACTTTTGCCCAGAAACGCGTGATTGCCGGGCTCCTGTACGATGCCTATCATTACGCATTCCCCGAACTTTCCATTCATCGCAGCACCATGTGGCTGGGAATCATCTCGCTTCCGCTCGGCATGCGGATTCTTCACGATGAGACCGGTCAGAAAAAAGTTCTTTTCCGGTTCATGGAGAAGCATTTTCTGGGATACCCGCTGTTTTCCCCGTTGATACCGAGCGACACGCTGTTTTTCCGCACGGATCCTTTTAACCTGAGACATGCCTCCTGGAAGAATCCCTGGGATGCCACACGCGTCTCCACAGAAAGCTTTTTTGATCTGTACGAAAAAAGCAGTGCGCGCTGCCTTACCATGATGCGAAAGCTTCACACATTACTGCATACAGAACCAAAAAGTGAGCTGCAGAAACAGCTCACTCTGGAATTTCTAAAAGAATACGGCAATCTGTCCTTCCACAGCGGTCTGGATGCGCGGATTCCAAGCTGATGCGCCCCCAAATAGGCGCATTCTTTTACAGATGGAAAAATTCCCGGATCTGTCCCTCAATGATCTTCATCAGACGCGTGCGTGCCTCAATGCTTGCCCATGCGATATGCGGCGTAATCATCAGCTTATCACTGTCCTTAATCTCACGCAGCGGATTGTCTGCCCGCATCGGCTCCGCCGAGAGCACATCCAGTCCTGCTGCAGCGATCGTACCGCTCTTTAACGCCTCCGCGAGATCTTTCTCCACCACAATCGGTCCTCTTCCAAGATTCAGGAAAATCGCAGATTTTTTCATTTTTGCAAACGCTCCGGCGTTCATAAGCCCTTCCGTATTGGCATCCAGCGGCGCATGCACCGACACGATGTCCGACTCCGCGAGCAACGTATCAAAATCTACTCTCTCGTATCCCGGCTGATTGTGTTTTCCGGAGGTGGAATAGTAGAGCACCCGGCACCCGAACATGCCCGCAATGTCCGCCACTCTTCTGCCGATCGCGCCAAGGCCGATGACGCCCCATGTCTTCCCGCTCAGCTCATGAAACACATTGTCAAAATGTGTAAAGGAAACATCCCCCACATATTTTTCTGATTTTACATATTCATCATAATAATGTAACTTTTCCAGCAGAATGTAACCTACAATGTAACCTTTTCATAGCACCTTTGTGTGCCGTACGGTTTCCCCGCTTTCGCGATTCCGATGCTCACCCAGCCCGGCATAACAGACAGCAGCTGATTGATCTCCCGTGCGTCCTTCTTCCGCATATCGCCGCGGTTTTTGCCGAGGGCTTCACACCACACCTCCGCCGCGCAGACGCGCTGTCGTTTGACGAGCTGCCCGTCGTCATGGGATGCTCCGTTGCGGAACATCTGCCGCTGATTCAAGTCCCACTTGCTCCAGTCCGCGGGGATCTCTTCGTCCAGAAAATCCTGCACGATGCCCTCCCACGGATGCCGCTCCCGGTGTGCCTCCTGCACGCCCCGCGCTTCTGCCGCCAGCTCGGGCGGCAGATATAACGGCTCGCCCAGCGTGAAGCGCATGACTGCCTCCGCCCAGATCTGGTCGCGCTCCGCGTCAAAATCCGTGAAGACATTCTTCTTCCGCGGCCGCACGTCGATATCGATGCCCAGCCAGCGGCGCGTGCCGGTTTCGTCCGCAATGAAGTCATAGGTGTTTGTCGTGCCGAAGAAGACGCACTGCCGGGGGCGGTCGACAGCGTACCGCCCATACGCCGGGCGATAGTAGTCGCTTACCTTTGACAGAAACATTTTGACGGCGTTCGAATCTGCCTTGCTCAGCGCCTGCATTTCGGAGACTTCGTTGATCCATGTTCCCTGAATCGTCTCCATCGCGTCTTTGTCGCCGAACGTGCGCAGCGAATCGGAGAACCATTCCCCGCCGAGCTTCGCCAGAATGGTCGACTTATAGCGCCCCTGTGCGCCCACAAGAACCAGCATCGTATCGTACTTGCAGCCGGGGTTCATGATCCGTGCAACCGCCGCCGTGATCGCCTTGCGCGTCGCCGCCCGTGTGTAGGGCGTATCTGCCGCGCCGAGGTAGTCCACAAAAAGCGTGTCCAACCGGGAAACGCCGTCCCATGTCAAGCCGCCCAGATAGTCGCGGATCGGATGATACGCCTGATCGGACGCGCACGCCGCTACGGCGTCCAGAAGATCCTGCTTTGAGATCTTGCCGAGAAACGGCTCCAGATACAGCCGAAGCTGCGCCGCGTCCTCGTCGCTCCAGATCGCGCTGTCCGTCGGACGGACCCACGGCAGCCCGCCGTTTACCTCAATGCGCCCGGAAAACAGATTCAGCCGAAGCCGGCCTTTCAGCCGGGGATCATGCCGCAGCGTCGTATGCAGGTTCTTCATGGTCTTCTGGGGTCTTCCCTGTGCGTCAAGCTCCATCATCGGGGGCTTGCGCCAGCTGCTGTCGTCCTCGCCGTCGGGGACAGGCTCAAACGCATCCTGCGCCCGCTCCCAGCGTTCATCGGCGAGAAGCCCGCCCACGGCTTCATCGGCTCCCGCCTTCTCGCACATCGCCTTGTAGCTGGGCCGTCTGCAAGTCGGGGTTCCCTGCTGCGCGTCGTCATCCTGATCGCCATAGAGATGTAGCCTCACCAGATCAAAAGCGTTGACCAGCTGCCCGCTCGCAGGATCGGTCGCGTGGTGTGAGTAGAGGAATTTGCCGCCATCGTACAAAACCGCGCCGCCCGTCGTGCTGCCGCCTGTGAACGTGTACCTGTCCGGGGCGTTGTCTACGGGCTCATAGATACCGGGAAGGAATTTGTCCATCGCCGCGGGGATATCGTAGACCCGGCAGAACGCGCCCACGATGCCGCTTTTCTCCGTCGGATCGCCCTGCTTTGCCGCAAGCTGCTTCGGGGTCTTCGCACCGAGGATCACCGGCCACTCGCTCACATTGCGCCAGTCGGTATAGGTCGCCAGCATCGCGTCCGCGTCAAGCATGGGCTTGTCGGCGGCGTAGTAGATATACTCGCCATCTTTGCAGACGCTGCCGAAGTACATCAGGCGCGAGGCTTCAAATGTCGTCGGGTCTGCGTACTCAAGCCCGATATACTGCGCCGCCCGGCGAGCCAGTGGCTCATATTCGTCCGCCGTGCAGGTCCGGTTCAGAGGAAACAGCACGCGCAGCCGCGGCGCGGCAGGATGATGCTTGCGCGTCGAGTAGATGCAGTAGCCGCAGCCCAGAGACTCCACGCGAGCCGCCACAGCCTGCGTCTGCCCGGCAGGGATATTGTCGAGGTCGAGCGTAAGCACGTCACGCCCTGCCACTGCGCCCGCCTTGCGGCGTGTTCCGATCAAAGTGCCCGCCACATAGCCGCCGACGTCCTTCAGCTCGTCCTGCTTCGTCTTCGGAAGACTCAGGTACTCCGCCATTGTCTCCGTGCCGCGTGCGGGGATGCGCAGCTTCTCATACAGTTCAGACAGCAGCAGCGTCTGCGCCTGCCAGAAAGTCGCTTTTCTGGAGGAACCGACCGAAATTGTAATTTGTCTGTCGTTCTGCATGATTTTTACCCTCTTTTCTTCCAGTATTCGCAGATTTCGCCGTATGTGCGGTAGTCCTTCCAGAACAGGCAGATGCCCGTTTCCGCGCCGGGGATCTCATAATCTCCGCGAAAGCTCCTGCACCGGCGGCAGCAGCGCCCGGTCACGCGCCGCCGCCAAAACTCGCGCAGCTTGTACCAGGTCATCCACGTGTCCCTCATTTGAACCGCCTCCCGCTCTTTTTGTGCTTCAGCTCGATATTGCCGACGACCTCGAAGCCCGCCTCGGAAATGATGAAATGCAGAACGCGGTAGAGCATTGTCACCTTCCCGTCGAGGCTCATGTTCTGTTCGCGGCTTACCGCGCGGATCGCTTCATACGCCGTCGGGTCCGGATATCCGCTGTTATTGAAATACGGGTTATTGTTCCGTCCCATAGCCTTGTCCTCTAAAGCTCAGCCCCGCAGATCGGGCAGACCGTGCCGGGGATCTTGATGCCGCAGTTCGGGCAGCGCAGAAGCACTGCCTCCGGAGCGCCGTGTTCCTTGTAGTCGGCTTCTGCCTTCTGCAAGTTCTGCGCCGCCTGCTGATAGTATTCTGCCTTCAGCTCCACGCCGAGCCCGCGCCTGCCCATTTTGACCGCCTGATACGGCACGGAGCCGATTCCCGCAAACGGGTCGAGTACGATGTCATCCGGATTCGTCCAAAGCTCGATGCACCGCTCGATCACGTCGAGCTGCAACGGGCAGATGTGCTTTTCGTCCTTCTCGCCGCGAGCTGCCGCGCGGTTCAATGTGTTCGACTGTCGGATATCCATCCAGACGGGCGAAGCGTACCGCTGCCACACGTCAACTGGGAATGTCTCATAGTCATGCGCAATGGGCTCCTGGTTCTCGCCCGGCTTTCGGAACGTGACCACATAATCTGGAAGACCCTGCCGCGACATACTGGAGTCCTTGCGGATCTGCTTGTGGAGAAGCCCCAACGCCTTTGTGCGCTGCATCTCTGTGACCGGGTTCTTCCAGATCGTGACCTCGGAATGGAAGATGAAGCCGCTTTCCGTGAAGCTGCGGATGATATCGCCGCGGAAGTCCTTCACACCGATGAAGCCGTCGCGCGATTTCATCGCGGGCAGGTTCATGCAGTGGACGGATACCAGCCGGCCGGGCATGATGACGCGGTAGAGCTGGGCAATCAGATACTCGAAATGATACTGAAATTCTTCATCGTCGCGGCTGTTGCCCATGTCGCGGTCGCTGTTCGAGTATGTATAGAGGCTTGCGAAGGGCGGGGAAAACAGCGCATAATGCACGCCGTTTTCGGGCAGCCCTTCCAGCGTCTGCACACAGTCGCCCTGATACATAGCGAATCGCTCAGACACGGTTTCATTAAGCACATTCATTCCTAAATTCCCTCCAATCGGGCAGGTGCATCGCCGATTTCGGGTCGTAGACCGTTGCAATTCGGCAGGTACTCTGCAATTCTTTTTTCGTGATTTCGCGTGACTGCTCCAGCATTGCCCGGCGCATCTTCTCGCAGTCTGCCTGCTTGCGCTCGATGTTCTGTTTCACGCAGCCCTCGCGGGCGCTGATGACGATGTAAACGTCCACGGGCTTTTTCTGCCCGAAGCGCCAGCACCGGCGCACCGCCTGATAATACTGCTCATAGCTGTCGGACAGACCAACGAAGATCATCTTGCTGCACTGCTGCCAGTTCATGCCGAAGCCCGCAATCGAGGGCTTCGTGACAAGGCACTTGAGAAGCCCGCAGGAAAATGCCAGCATCCGCCCGGTCTTGTTTTCGGGCTTGTCGCTGCCGCGCACCTCTTGCGCCCCGTCGATCATGGACGCAAGTGCCGCGCTTTCGTCGTTCAGATCGCACCAGACAAGCCACTGTTCATCCGAGGCGTTGACCAGATCGGCGGCGGCTCTGCACCGCAGATCCAGCGTGTCGCGCCGTGCCTGGCGGCGCTGCGTCAATGTCATCGGCTCCGTCGTCGGCTCTTCGCCGTCGGCGATGATCTCATGCACGCGCAGCTCTGGCAGGTCATAGCCGTCTTCCTGATAGCCCAGATCGTTCGGGCTACCCATAACGACCGCCCAGCTGCCCATCCACTGCCAGAACACATCCTCGGCGTGTCCCTTGAGCCGCCATTTCGAGGTCTGCCCGCCATCGTGGACGAAGAACATCGCCAGCATTTCCGTGTAGGACATGATGCCCAGGAACTCTGCATGGTTGCCGAGTTCCATGTAGTCGTTCGGCGCGGGCGTTGCGGTACACGCCAGACGGAACGGCGTTTTGCTGAAGAAGTCGATGATCTGATTTCGAACTTTGCCATCAAAGGATTTCAGGATGCTCGACTCATCCAGCACGACGCCCGAGAAGGTCTGCCCGGCGAACTTGTCCAGTCGCTCATAGTTCGTAATGTTGACACCGGGGCGCAGATCCTCCGCGCTCTGGCAGACTGTGACCGGCACGCCAAACTTCACGCCCTCGGCGGCAGTCTGCGAGGCTACGGCGAGCGGCGCGAGAATCAGCACCATACCGCCCTGCGTCTTGATGATCTGGCTTGCCCATTCGAGCTGGATCGGGGTCTTGCCGAGCCCACAGTCGGCAAAGACCGCCGCCCGCCCCTTCGCCAGCGCCCAGCGCACAATGTCCTTCTGGAACCGGTAGAGCTTCGGGTTCAGCTCGTCGAGCGATACTTGCAGACTTGCGGCGTGGAGCGCCTGTGTACTCTTTTTCGTGATAAATGCTTCATAATCGATCATCCGTCTGCACCTTCGTTCTTCTCTGTGTGTGCCGCGATTTCGCATGCACAGGCGGCGTATCCTGCGAGATCCACATAGCTGTCGGCAGAATAATGCCCGCTTCGGATACGCGCTATCTTCAAAAGCGCCATCATCATCGCAACGTCCTTCGCCGTGAACATCGTGCCGCGGTAAATCGTCCAGAGTTTCGCAATCGTGCTGAAATTGTCTTCCGGGGTTCCATAGTCGCTGTCTCTGCCGCCGCAGACGCATTTCTCTGCCAGCCGTAAAACTTCAGCCCTTTTCATGCTTGACCTCCAGCAGCAGATAGCTGCGGTCGACCGGAGCCGCGAGCGCCGTTGTGGGCGCTTGCGCATCGGTTTCCAACTGGCGCAGATCGAAGCCGAGCCCTTTCAGATACTCTGCCGCCTGCTTCGCGTTCGCCATGCCGCGGACGTTCCCCTCGACGGTTTCATAGGTCTTCTTGACCTTCCGCCCCAGCGTTTCATACTGGTTCTCCAGATTCTTGTCCATCTGTGTGCTGCGGATAACCTGCGCCATGAGCCTGTCTTCGGGCGGCGTATTGCCGCAGAAGATGAAGCGCAGCGTATGGGGCAGTTCGCCGTAGCTGTAGTACGACGGTCCGATAAGGTCTTCATGGTCTTTGTGGATTGCCTCCAGCTTGTCGAAGACCTCCTGCAAGAGCGGCAGAACGGATGCCGCAAGCTCCGGATATCCGGACTTCTCGATCTTCATCGCAAGCAGCCGCTCCTGTGCCGCCCGGTGCTGCTCTTTGACCTCTGCAAGCGCTTCGCGCTGCTTGCCATCCAGCCATTTCAGAAGCTGTACTTTCGTCATGCCTTGTCCTCCTGAATATCGCAGAAGTTCTCCGGATCGCGCTTTTTGAACTCCCGCAGCAGCGGAATCGCCACTTCGCGCATCTGCGGATGCGCCGCCCGAGACGTGCGGAGCTGGAAGAAGTGCCGCCATTCTGCGAGGTTCGCCGTCATGACGATCTCCGTCTTCAGGCTGTTCGGCAGAACGCCCCGCGCATCCTGCGGCGAGCATCCGCAGTCCAGCAGATCAAAATACGCCGTTTCTGCCCGCTTGCACGAATCCAGCCAGATCTTATAGCCGGGCGTGTGCCGCAGAGCCTTCGGCTCAATGACCGTGATCTCGCCGCCGAAGCGCCCCGCGGAGTAGTCGCAGTAGCGCGTGGATTCCTGGCAGTACGACGCCAGCCGATGCCGTACGATCTCATGACTGATACCCCGGTCGACTGTGAACAGCACCGACACATCCTGATGCACGCAGCGGTCTTCTGCGTAAATTACCGGGTTAGAATCCACGCGAGATATTCTGCCGTGCCAATCGCCGCAAAGTGAAACAATCGGAGTCTTCAAAAGTTCTGGAAAAAATTCAGAGTTTTCGTTAATAACCGTTCGCAGCTCCTTCGAAACTCCGCGGAATACTTGCACATACGCTTTCAGGAAGTCGCGCCATGCTCGAACGTTACCAGACAGCAGAACAATCCCACCGTTCGCTGTAAACCGAAGATAGCTGTGGTATCCGATAGCCTCTTGAAGATCCTGCGTCCTCCGAAAATACCAGTCGATGATCGGTGCAAGATAGAATGCTCCGTGCAATCGATAGCACAAGGAACCATGCTCCATAACTGCCTCATGCCCGCGTTTGATGATGTTCGCAACGAACTGCTGGGCGCTGTCCTCTGTGATCTTGTCTTCGGATTTATAGCAGACGCGCCCGCAGCGCTCGATGTGCTTCAGGGTTTCTGCCTGCGTGTGCGGCGTCGGTAAAATGGTAAAACCTGCTTCTGTGATTCTCATTTGCCGTTGCTCCTTTCCCAATATTCGTTAAACTTTTGCCCAGTGATGATCGGTCTGCACCATTCGCGCTGAAAGCGCCGCCAGTCGGCGTTTGTCTGCCCTTCTTCGTCGCGGAAAAGCATCGCATACGGCACAAAGCCCGCCTGCATGGTCTGTGTCAAGCGCTTTTCCGCGTCCTCGAAGCTGTCCCCGTCGTACCCGACAAGCACATAGCAGCACATGGAATGACTTCTCGGGCGGAATCCCGCGCTGCGCAGCTTCTCGCCCATTTCGACCAGCGGCTCCAGATCATCTTTCGTGTCGTAGGCTGTGTAGATGCGCTTCGGCTTGACCTCGCGCAGAAGATCCGCGTGCCATTGCTGCAAAAGCGCGGGTTCGAGTCCGCCCGTAAAAACCGCGTAATGTTCCTGTCGCTTGAGCATTTCGCAGACGGCGCGAAAATGCGCTTCGGACGTGCCGAGGATGTTGTCATCAAGGATGTTCCAGCCGTCTACAACCGGCAGCTCGCGGATCCTGCCATGCGCACAGCGCGGCACGGAACAAAACCAGCATTCTTTCGTGCATCCGCGCGAGGTAAATATGTATCCGTCCTTCAGGTAAAGCCCGGGCGCGAAGTCTCCCATGCGGTCATCAAACGCGGGTCCGCCCACCATAACCGGAACGCCGAGGATCTGCCATGCATAGTAGAGGTCTTCCACACGGGGGATGTCCCATGTGAACGTAACGGAGATATGCACCGCCGATATGTCTGCCTCGATGCAGCTTGCAAAGTCATCAGCCGTCGGTTCCCGGAAGAACGCCAGCGCGTCCGTAGGCGATGCCGCCGTTTTTCGCGGAAACACCCGCGCGATTCGGTTCATTTGCCCTCCTTCTCGGCAAGCCGCCGGGCGGCTTTGTATTCGTTGTACTGCGCTCTGTAGCGGTAGCTGTCGCCGAAGATCGCCCACGCCGCCTTGACGACGTTCGGCTCATACGGGCGGATCAGCTCCAGATCCGCTGCGGCTCTTGCCGAGATCGCGCAGCCGCAGCAGCCTGTGCGCTTTAGCCCGTAAACCTCATAAGCGTCCGAATACCGGATGCCGTAGTAGTCCTTGTACCACTGCTTGTCCGCGTCGGAGACGTAGAACAGCGGTCTGAGGCGGAACTTTCCCGCCGCCGTCTCGGTGAAGCACATCGTCGAGCTGTCGCTACGTGGTACGGATCGCATGCCGCCCTCGTCGCGGCGTTCGCCGGTAATCACCATGTCAAACTGCTTCTCGATGGCGTGCGCGGGCTGCTTTTTGCAGATGTCGCAGCAGTGATTGCTGACGCGGAACGGAATCGGATTTTCCCGGATGAAATCGAGCATGTACTTTGAACTGTTGATGACCAGCTGAATATTCGGGCGCGGCTCGCCTGCTGAATTGCAGCAGCACAGGAAATTGATCGCCTGCTCGCAGCCGGGATACCGTTCTTTCAGCTCCTTTCGCTTCGCTGCCTTGTCTTCCGCCTGATCGTATTCGTCGGCAATTGTAAGCGGAATGTTTTTCTTCTGCACTGCCTCCAGACCTGCGGACATGATCTTCGAAACGAAGGGCTGCCCATATTCGCGCGTTGCCTGCACGATGTTCTTCTTCGGGCGCACGGTCTGGATCTCCACGCCGTACAGCTCCGCCGTTTCCCGGACGTGCCGCCGCGTCGCCTCCATCTCAAGCCCCGTCTCGAAGAAGAAATACTTGACCGGCGGCAGACCGAAAATCTCGCGGACTGTCTCGATCATGTGAAGCATGATGTCGCTGTCGCTGCCTCCGGAGTACGAACACATCGCGTTCGGATGCTCCTTCAGGCGCTTTGCGATGATGCTCTGGATCGCCTGAAATTTCGCAGGTGCGTCATAATCTGCATACGGCGGGCGCTGCGTATAGACGCTGCTGCGAAATTCGCCGTCTTTTGTGGCTCTCATTTGTGTTTACCTCCTAATCCTTGCGGTAATAGCCTCCGATCCATCCGTCCGCGTTGAGCGGCAGATCCGGGGCCCATGCGGGCGGCTGCTTCATGATCTCCACGACCGCCTCCAGACTTGCCTGCTCGGGCGCTGCGTCGATAACCACTTCATCGTGAACATGGAACACAACCGGGAATCCCGCCGCCTCCAGCCGCTCCAGCGCCTCTGCAAGACAGCCTCTTGCAACCGCCTGCGTGATGTTCTCCGTAAGTTTGCCGCCATAGGTTTCCTGCGGCTCCCACTTCTTGTTTTTCTGCCCGATGCCGAGATAGCAGATCGAGGGGCTGCCGAAGCGGTTTGTCGTCATGCGCGGACAGGGATAGTACAGCTTTCGACCGGACGGCAGCTGGATCGTCATAAAATCCAGCCCCATTTCCGCCGAAAACTCCCGTGCGAAGCGGATGCGCCCGTTCATGATGTCGACCGTTCGCCCGCTCTGGACAGTCTGCTTCGCTGCCGCCTCGACGCTCGACCAGAACTGCACGATGGCTGGGTTCGCCTTGCGCCAGCGGTCGCGGATGTCAAGCAGCTCTTCTTCGGGCGTGTCCTTCGGCAGATGCCCGGCGGTAATCAGCGCCGGTGCGCCGCCTGCGTAGCCGAGGGCGAGCGTCGCCGCCTTGCCGTACTGCCGAAGCGCGTATTCTTCATTGCCCTTCTTGATTTTCTCAATCGGTACGCCGTAGAGCTGGCTTGCCGTCGCTTCGTAGATTTTGCCGTGCGTCTTGAACACGTCCAGCACCCACTGCTCGCCCGCCAGCCACGCCACGACTCGCGCCTCGATAGCAGAGAAGTCCGCGTCAACAAACGTCCTGCCGGGCGCGGAGACAAGCGCCGTGCGGATGAGCTGGGAAAGTGTGTCCGGTACGCTGCCGAAGATGAGCTGCAAGCCGCCGCGGTTCCGGTTCTCCACCAGCTCGCGTGCCAGCGGCAGAAGCTCGCCGCCGATGTATGTCCGGGGCAGGTTCTGCACCTGCACCAGCCGCCCCGCCCAGCGCCCCGTCCGAGCCGCGCCGTAGAACTGAAGCATCCCGCGCACGCGCCCATCGGCGCAGACCGCCGTTGCAAGGGCTTTGTACTTCTTATTGCTTGTCTTGCCGAGTTCCTGGCGGATCTCCAGCATCCGCTGTGCGGTCGCCGACGGAAGACCCATGTCCAGAAGCTCTTTCACGGTTGCCTTGCGCAGATCCTCGACTTCCTCGCCGGTTTCCTCTTGCAGCCATTTCGTAAGCTGCGCGACGCTGTTCGGGTTCTCCAGTCCGGACAGCTCCCGCGCCTCCGCGAGATAGTCTGCCTTGACCGCCTGATCGAGCGCCAGCGCACCGTCTACAAGTTTTATGTCAACCGCTACGCCGCGCGCGGCAATCGTCAAGTCGGTCTGCCACTGCTTCTGCACAAAATCCGGAACGACGAACGGGCTGAGCCTGCGGTCGATCTCCATTTCCGTCACAACGTCCTGTGCGTTGTACTGCTTGAAAAGCTCCCATTTTTCCGGTTCATGCGCCGGGAGGTTGCGCATGCGCTGCCCGTTGGTCTTCGACGGTTTACAAGGCTTGCAGAAATACCGGATGAGCCCCGCGCCGATGGCGAGCTTCTGCTTGTCCTCGGGCAGCCCCAGCGCCTTACCGGACGCGCCCAGACTCGCAGGATAGCCGCAGTAGAGGCTGTGAAGCATCGTGTCGCGCCACTGGTAGAGCCAGCCCGGCGGGTTCTGAATCCCGAAAAACATGCTCAGACAGTACCACTCAAAAGCGGCGTTGTAGGCGTGCTTGAGCGTGTACGGACTCATGCAGTGCTGCACGATTTCCGGGGGGATTTGCTCCCCCCGTGCCAGATCGATCACCCGCGGCGGCGCACCGTCGAGACTGTAGCCGAAGAGCAGCACTTCGAACGCCGGGCTCTGCGCGTAGCGGTAAAGCCCCGTCTTGCTGATCTCTACGTCGGAATATGTCTCAATGTCGATAGACAGATGGTGCAGCCCGTCCATGCCTTACAGCCCCATGATCGGCATACCGTTCGGCTGATAGCCGCCCTGCTGCATCGGCTGCCCCGTGATCGGGTCGACCTGCGGATAGCCGTAGGCCAGCTGCGCAGCGGGCTGCTGATATGCTGGCTGCTGCGGCGCGGTGTAAGGCTGAACAGGCGGCTGCGGATACGCGGGCGCAGTCGGCGCTGTGTACGGCTGCTGCGGCGCGGCAGGTGCTGCATAGGTCTGCTGCGGCTGGACGGCGCTGAACGCCTCCTGCGCGGACACATGACCTGCCAGCGGCTCATCGTCGCGGGTCTTCTGCACGCAGTTCAGACCGCAGCCGATGCCCTTCTTGCCGCCGTTGGCATACGGGAAGAAATTGACGTTGATATTGCCCCACATACCGGAATAGACCTCTGCGGGGTTGATGATGCGCTGCACGTTTGCATCCACAACCTCGGGCGGGTTCGCCGCCTTGCTCGATGCTGTGAAGACCCACATACCCTTGCACTCCTCGCCGAAGGGCATACCGTCGGACGGGCGCTGACCGTCGCCATCGTAAACGCAGATCGCAATCAGCGGCGGGCGCACACCGTTCCAGCATTTCGAAACGCCCTGCTCGATTGCCTGCTGAACCGCCGCGTCAATGGCAGCCTTCGCCGCCGTGTTGGTCTTCGGAACCAGGACCGTAACAGAAAACTTTGCCTCCGTCTGGCCCGGCTTCGTCACTGCCTGAAGCAGATTGCAATAGGAAAAACGGACATTGTTGATCGTAATAGCCATCGTAAAAACTCCTTTCAGCTTTCAGCAAATGCGGCAGCGGCGGCTGTGTACGCCGGGCGCTTGTCGCTTTCCAAAACTGCCGCCGGTTTGCCCGGCAGCTTCATTACAAGATCCTCGGCTTGCTCCTTGAAGAGCTTCGCGCCGAGCAGCTTTTCCAGCCCCGCAACCGTGACCGGCTCTTTCGTGTAGAGCATCGCGTCCGAAATGCCGCGGGCACGCAGCTGATCGAACGCCGCATCCGTGCCGTTCAGCCACGCCCGCGAAGACCGCCCCGCAACCAGCTTGCAGCCGGGAATGCTTGCCCCCGCGAGAAGCTGCTTTTCTACATAGTCCTTGAGAGATTTCGCGTATGCCTCGATGCGCTTGACCAGCGCAAAGCGCTCGCCGAGATCTTCGGGGCTGAGCTGTTCGGGCGGGGTCTGCGGCAAAAACGCCAGCTTCGCTGCCCAGTCTCCGTAGGCGCGGCATTGATGCCGCATCGGGCAGAAGGTCTTCTCGCACCATTCGCCCGGCTTCGGCGTACCCTCGCCGTGAAACGCCAGCTGCGCACGCGGCCAGACGGTATGCTTGCCCCAGAACATCAGATCTTCGCGCGTCGTCTCCCAGCGCTTCACACCGCCTGCGTGCGGCTGCACGATGGATAAACTGATGACCTGAATAGAATCGCCGTAGATCGGCGCGTAGAGCTTCAGAGCGCCCAGCGCATAGAGCTTCATCTGGGAATTGTCCTCGGCTGGCACATCCACACCCGCGCCGTTCTTGTAGTCCACGACGCAGAGCTTGTCCGCGCTGATAATCAGGCAGTCCGCCGTGCCGAAGCCCTCCGGAGCCCAGTCGCTGTAGTCCACGCGCGATTCCAGCGCGACGAACGGCCGACCGTCGTATGCCATCGTAAGCTCCTTCAAATGGTCTAAGTAGAGATCCGTTGCACTGTCCATGCCCTTGTCGTAGGCGGGGTCTTTCTGGATGATGGCAAGCTCCGCGCGGTAGTCCTTCTGGCTCATCGGACCGCAGAAATACTACCGCGCCTTCAGCTCTGCCAGCTTGTGCGCCAGCGTTCCCGCCGTCGTGTACGCGGTATCCTGCCGCGGGCATTTCTCCGCAAGCCGCGCCGACGCCGTACAGTTCAGCCATCGCGCCGAGCTGCTGGCAGACAGCACCGCGTGCTGTTCAGGTGTTGGCATGGTTCTGCCTCCCTTACAGCCGTGCGCCGAGGCTCCGCAGACCGTTTGCGAACGCGCCGAACTGCTCGGGCTTCAGCATCTGGATCGTCGCCACGCCGAACTGCTGGAGCATCGCCAGAAGCGCCTGCATCTTCGTCGGATCGGTCTGCACCAACTCTGCGCCCGCTCTGCTGATCTGCTCTGCCGTGTAGCCGGGCGCTCCCGTCACAGGCGGCTGCATGACCGGCTGCTGCGTCGGCATGGGCTGGGGCGGCTGCATCATGGGCTGCGGCTGAACCAGCGGCTGCGGCTGAGCAACGGGCTGCTGGGGCATGACCTGCGGCTGTGCCATCGCCTGCGGCATAGGCAGAACGACCGGCTGCTGGGGCGCGGGCTCTTCCATCGCGTTCGGCACAAGCTCAACCTCCTGCTTTGCCTTGCTGCCGCGCTTCGTGGTCTTCTTCGGCTCTGCCGGGGCTTCGCTTTCTGCCGCTGCGGGGCGGAGCGCCTTGACGAGCATTTCAGCTGCTGCAACAAGATCGGGGCAGCTGATGATAACTTTGATTTCAAACATTGACTTTTTCCTCCTTGTGGTGTAAAGTTGTGGTGGATATATTTTCTGTGCCGCTTTCAGAGGTTGCGTCTCTGGGGGCGGCAGTTTCTTTTTCTTCCGTCTGGCAGTCGCAGATCTCGCACGGGTCGAGATACGCGCCGCAGAACGGGCAGCACCGGGCGTATGCCATCATTCTTCCTCCATCAGCCACGCGCCGCCGAAGCTGACCGCCGCGAGACCGAGATACGCGGCGATGAAATCGGGGTTTGTGCCGGGCAGAACCAGACCGGAAAAACCGATTGCCAGCAAACCGCCCGTGATAACGTACAGAACCAGCGAGATACCGGACCGGTGGTGCGGTCTTCTCGGCGGACGCTGCCGCATACGGCGGAACGCTTCTTCCATCCGCGCCCGGTCGTGATTCCGGGCTGTGATTCTTTCAACATCAGACATTTTTTCGTTCTCCTTTCTCTCTACCACGGATACTGGATCATGCCGCGGACGTCCTCAATGGGGATGGACAGATTCCGCATCAGCTCCAGCGTCTCCGGGAAATATCGCATCGGCTCCTTCAAGAGCCGGTAGAAGGTTCTCACGCTGACCCCGGCATACTCGCACGCCTTCGAGATCGGAACGCCCTGCGCGTCGATCTCGCCCCGGATACGCACCCGCAGCTTGTAGTCGGGCGTCCGGTTCACTTTTTCCTTCGGCATGGTTTCGCCTCCTATCAGCGCGGCGGCTCGATCATCGCCCGCAAAAATCGCACGGTAAGATCCAGCTGCTCGGCATTCGCCTTGTACGTGAGCTTTGAAAGCTGTTCGCGCAGCGCGATATATCCGGGCTTCGGCTCCGGTTTCGGCTTCGGCGTGTCCCAGCCGCAAAGCTCCCACGGCGGAACGTTCAGCGCGGTGGCGAGGGCTTCAATCACGTCGAGCTTCGGAATGATCTTCCCGCGCTCATACGTCTCGATGGCGCTCGCCGAGTAGCCGACACGCCCCGCCAGCGCCTCCGTCCGAAGCCCGGCTCTGCGCCGTGCCTCGCGGATGTTCTGCCCGACGGTACTCATAGCGGAGCATCCTCATCATCGATGATGTCGCTGTCGACCAGAATTTCGGAATAAATGATCTCCGCATTGTTCGGAAGAGAAGCCCGCTCGGATAGCTGTCGCAGCATATCAATGCTGTCGATGGCGCGGATCACATAGCCGCGCGAGAAATTCCCGGATTTGACGATGACCGAAAACCGCGGAATGTAGTTGTCTTGCTGTTCCAACTCCGAATTACTTTTTTCCTCAGACTTTTTCATTTCTGAGATGTCAAACTTTTTCATTTTTTGGGATGTCCTCCTTTTGTCCGAATTATGGGACATTGTTTGTGATATGCTCTTAGGTAGCAGCCGGGGCGGCTCTGCCGAGCAGATAATCGGCGCTGACGCCGAAGAAGTCTGCCAGCTTTCCGACCGAGGACGCGGGGATGTTCCCGAGAACTTCCCAGTTGTAAATGGTCTTCCGGGTAACGCGCATCTCGCGTGCCAGATCATCCTGGCTCATTCCACGACGGACGCGCTCGGCTGCAATGTTCGGATATTTCAAGTTGTTCACCTCCCTGATGTTACGCGCTCTGCGTATGTTCCATATGATATACGCATTTTGCGTATTTGTAAAGCGCAAAAATTCACAAATCGCGTAATTATTTTTTGTGCAGTTTTGCAAAATGCGTATATTATCTATTGACATTTTACTCATAATGCGTAATAATAGAGGAAACCTTGACAGGGGGCTTTGACGTGAACAATCTTGAAAAAATCCGCAGAGACGCAGGCATGAACATGAGAGAAGCGGCACGCGGACTTGAAATCCCATATACGACCTATGTAAGCTGGGAAAAGGGAGATCGCGAGCCAAACAGCGAAATGCTGATTAAACTGGCTGAGTTCTTCGATACCACCATCGACTATCTGATCGGACGCACCGATGACCCCGAAAGCGCGGATACGCAAAACGCGCCTGCCGAAACCGGCAGACGCGCACCCTCGGAGGACGATATTAAATTTGCGCTCTTCGGCGGCTCAGATGACATCACGGATGCCATGTACCAGGAAGTCAAGACTTTCGCTGCTTTTGTGAAAAAGCGGGAGGATGACAAGAAAAAGTGAAATCCACTCTATCGCTATACCGTTTGGCAGAGAAGCGCGGCATTGAGATCCTACGCGCGGATCTGCCCGCAAATGGATCTGTGTCGGTTCAGCTCGCCTCCGGGCAGTGCTGCATCGGCGTAGACGAAAACGTGTTGGAGGGCTCCAGCGCCCTCCGTGTCCACCTTGCCCATGAGCTGGGACACTGCGAAACCGGCAGCTTCTACACACGCCGCGCCCCGCAGAACGCCCGGCAATGGCACGAAAACCGCGCGGACAAATGGGCAATCCATCGCCTGATCCCCCGGTGCGAGCTGGACGCAGCCATTGCCGCCGGCCATACGGATATGTGGGATCTTGCCGAGTTCTTCGGCGTGACGGAGCAGTTCATGCGGAAAGCCGTTAGTCTTTACATCCACGGCAATACCGCCGCCGAACTGTATTTTTGACCGCCCTCGCGCGCACGCGGGCGCGCGCGTAACATCCGCAAAATTAAGACGTATAGATTTTTTTAGCCTTTACCTCTTTTATTTTCTTCTCTATAGAGAAAAAATGTTACAATGTTACACCAAACCTGAAAGCCCTTGATATCACTGGGAAAACGCGGTTACATTTTCGGTTACATTTGCCGTAACATTTTTTGAGAATGTAACTTTTTCTGCCGCGCGGCAGCAGTTTCCCATTTTTGCCCAATGTTACTTTTTCCGCAAGATGTTACACATCCTCTGTGTTGACATTCTCGCAAAAATCGTATATACTAAGGGCGTAGCATGATGCTACATTCACACGCTAAACAGGCCCTTGGTAGTAAGCGCCCCGCTGATATGGGGTAAGCTGAATCCCTGGGCCTTATTTTTATTTCTGAAAGGAGCGAAGCCATTTGACCAGAACCGCTATTCTAGTTGATGGGGGCTTTTACCGGAAACGCGCAAAGTTCCTATGGGGCGAAAAGACCGCGGAAGACCGTGCAAAGGAGCTGTCTGCATACTGCCATGCGCATCTGCATGACCACACAGAGAAACGCCAGTTATACCGCATCTTCTATTACGATTGTGAACCGATCGGCCGCAAGAGCGTGTACCATCCACTGCGCAAAGCAAACATTGATCTGGACAAATCTGATACGCACACATGGGCTACGACTTTCATGGAGGAACTGAAGCATCGGCGCAAATTTGCCCTTCGTCTCGGGCATATGTCTGAACAAATGAATTATAATTTGCGTCCGGAATCCACTAAAGCGCTGCTCGCAGGCAAAATTAAAATTGAAGACCTTACGGAAAGGGATTTTGTTTTCAATGCGCAGCAGAAGGGCGTGGACATGAAAATCGGTGTGGACATAGCTTCTCTGGCGTATAAGCATCAGGTCGACCAGATAATTCTGATTGCGGGAGACAGTGACTTCGTTCCCGCCGCCAAACTTGCACGCCGAGAAGGAATTGACTTCATCCTCGATCCAATGTGGGCGGACATTCGCCCGGATCTTTTTGAGCATATTGACGGCCTGAGATCCCAATGGAAACGGCGCGAGAATGATGACGCGCTTGTTTCTATCACATAAACACAAAAAAGCCGCCCCCGATGTTCCAGCATCGGAGACGGCTCAGCCCCGGCGTGTTCCAGCACTCCGGAGCGATGCAGTCGGACATATCGATTATAAAGGCAGGTTTACCCACTATGCCGAATCAGAAATACGGCCTAACTGCGCCTCTATTGTATCATAGGCGCAGAGCCTTGTGCAAGGAGGACTTTTATGAAAAAGATCAAAGTACCCGAAGCAGAGCTTCTGCCCTCGGGCGCGTACCGCTGCCGCGTCATGGTCTGCGGTATCAGCAAGACGTTCACTGGCGACGATCCGGATGCCATTGAGGATCTGGCGCTGAAATTCAAGCTCGGCGTGCTGAAAGAATCGCAGGCGGCGAAAGCCCGCGGGCAGACCCTCGGCGCTCTGATCGATGAATACATCGACTTCATCCAGGGCCCGACCACCTCCCCTACGACGATCCTGAATTACCAATCCTACCGGAAGAACCACTTCCGGCCCTTGACCGTCCTCGGTCTTGCGGATCTCTCCGATACCGTCTGCCAGAAGGCAATCAACGCCGAAGCAAAGAAGTTTGCCCCGAAGACCGTCTTGAATTGCTGGGCGCTCATCACCGCCGCGCTGAACTACAAAGAGCTGCGCATCCCGAAGGTGCGTCTTCCCCAGCTTGTGCAGGACGAAAAGCCATTCCTCCAGCCCGAAGAGATCCCCGTCTTTCTCAAAGCCGCCGAGGGCGACAAGCTGGAGATCCCGATTCTGCTTGCGCTCCATTCCCTGCGTCGTTCCGAGGTCTTAGGAATGCGCTGGAGCAGCATCGACACGAAGAAAAAGATCATCCACGTCCGCGGCGCGACTGTTCGCGGAAAAAACGGTCTGGAAAACAAAAGCACCAACAAAAACACATCCTCCCGGCGCGACGTGCCGATCTTCATTGACCGGCTCTGCGAGCTGATAAGTGCCGCCGACCATTCTGCGGAGTTCATCTACACGGGCGGAGAAAACACGCTCTGCCGCCATATCAACCAGATCTGCAAAGCCGCCGGTCTTCCCGAAGTCGGCACGCACGGGCTGCGCCATTCCTTCTGTTCGCTCTGCGTCCATAAGCGCATCCCCGAGAAAATCATCATGTCCATCGGCGGCTGGTCTGATCCGAAAACCATGAAGCGGATCTATACGCATATCACAAAAACCGACTACGCC
>ERZ773139.2288-NODE-2288-length-19598-cov-5.504887_pt1 | contig 19598 bp, 16 predicted proteins | sample MGYA00580854_ERZ773139 | MGnify/ENA primary metagenome ERZ773139 (study PRJEB29015, sample SAMEA2737809) | human gut metagenome | biome: human gut; feature: human-associated habitat; material: faeces | place: China | collected 2012 ...
ATCTTAATAATTATAATTTTAAAAAAATAAAGATTATTAATAATAAAAATAATATGTATAGAGATAAAAGACATATGTTAAAAAATAAGAACAAATATATATTAGAAAAAGATTATTTAAAAGAAAGGTTTAAAAAATGAAAAAGATATTAATAATTATTTTAGTGTTATTTATAGGAATGTATATGTTTTATTATATGAATAAAAAAGAAGATAATAATATAATAAATAATTTTGAAGAAGATAGATATGTTTTTATATCTTATATTGACTATAGTTATTTAAAAGGAAAAGATGAAAATATTTTAAAAGAAGAAATTAATAAAATGGTTTTAAATATAAAAGAAAATAATTTTAATGGCATAATACTTCAAGTAAGAGCATTTAGTGATGTGATATATTATTCTAAAATATTTAGTCCTTCGTTATATATTGTGAATAATGAAAATGATAAGTTAAAGTTGGATATGCTTGATTATTTTATTAAATTATCTCATGAAAATAATATAAAATTAATCGCATGGATAAATCCATATCGTATAAGAAGTAATAATGATATTTCTAGTATTAGTGATAATAATATTGTTAATAAGTATTTAAATACTTCAAGTGTTGAAATAAAAAATGGAATATATTTTAATCCTGCGAAGGATGAAGTATTAGATTTAATAATAAAGGGTGTTTTAGAAATAGTTAAAAATTATGATGTTGATGGTATTTTATATGATGATTATTTTTATCCTAGCAAAACATGTGATTTAAAGGACTATGAATTATATAAAACACAAGGTGGTACAAATTCTTTAGAAGATTTTAGAAGAGATAATATTAATAAATTAATTAGAAAAACTTATGAAAATATAAAAGAAGTAAATAGTGATGTTTTATTTGGGATAAGTCCTTCTGGTAATATGAATAATAATTATAATGCTGAATATTTAGATATTAATTATTTAATAGAAAATAAAATAGTGGATTTTATTATGCCACAGATTTATTATGGATTTGATAATACTAATTTACCATTTGTTAATACAGTTAATTCTTGGAGTAATTTAGTAAAAGATACAAATATTAAGTTTTATGTTGCTTTAGCTTTATATAAATCAGGTTTAGAAGATAAATATGCTAAGACAGGGATAAATGAATGGATTAATAATAATGATATTATTTCTAAACAAATAATAGTAAGTAGAAATACTTATAATTATGAAGGTTTTTCTATATTTAGATATGATTATTTATTTAATAGTAAAAAAGATAATAAACAACTTTTAGATGAAGTGTTTTATGTAAAAAAATTATTAAAAAATAAATTTTAAAAGTTTTTATTTATGAAATCTTTTTAACATGCTATAATTATATATAGAAAAGAGGTAACTTATGAAAAATAAAAAAGGATTTACAATAATAGAATTACTTGCTGTTGTAGTTGTACTTGCTTTATTATCAACAGTTGTAGGTATGTCTATAAGCAGAAATAGAATTGATGCTAGAAATAAAGAAAGAAACATTTTAAGAGCTACTTTAATAGATGAATTTAATAATCATAGAATAGCTAATAGTGATAAGTATTTAAATAATACTATTGGTTATAGTTATACAAATGATAATAATAAAGTATATCTTGCTAAAAAAATTTCATTTAATAAAAATACGTGTAATAATATAGGAAATAGTTATATAACTTATTTTAAGAAAAAAGATAGACTTTCTAGTATAGATAAAATAAATGATGATAGTGTTACAGAAGAAATGAAAACAAAGTTAAAAGAAAAACTAGAATCTTCAAATGAAGAAGTTTACTGTGTTTATTTTTACTGTGAAGGTGAACTTGTAATTGATGATAGTGATATTGTATATGGGAATAAAGTAGTAGAGTCTGTTTTAATAAATGATAATTATAAAGACATTGAAGTAAATTATTGTAGGTAAAATATGAGTATTATAAAAGTAATGGATATAAACCTTTCTAATAAAATTGCAGCGGGTGAAGTTGTTGAAAGGCTTATGAATATTGTAAAAGAATTAGTTGAAAATGCAATAGATGCTAAAGCAAGTGAGATAAAAATAGAATTAACTGAATCTGGTTTAAAAGAAATTAAAGTTATAGATAATGGTTGTGGAATGGATAAAAACGATGCTACAACATGTTTACTTCGTCATGCAACAAGTAAAATTTATGATGATGATGATTTATTTAATATAAATACATTAGGTTTTAGAGGAGAAGCACTCCCATCAATTGCCAGTGTATCTAAAATGGTTATAAAAACATCAAATGGTGAAACAGGAACAGAAGTAGTTGTAAATGGTGGAAAAATTGAAGAAGTTAAAGAAAGTGACTTAAGAAAAGGTACATCAATTTCTGTAAGTGATATTTTCTATAATACACCTGCAAGACTTAAGTATTTAAAAAGTTTATATAGTGAACTTGCTAATATTATTGATTATGTAAATAAAATGGCTTTATCTTATCCTAATATAAAATTTGTATTAGAAAATGATTCTAAGGTTTTATTAAATACAGATGGAAGTGGTAATTTACTTAAAGTAATTAATAGTATTTATGGTCTTAGTGTTACTAAAAAGATGGCTAAAGTAGAAAATAGTAATGATGATTATGAAATAAAAGGGTATATTTCATATCCTGAAGTTAATAGATCAAGTAGAAATAGTATAACTATTTTAGTTAACAATAGATGCATAAAAAACTATGATGTTAATAAAGCAATTATTGATAGTTACCATACATATCTTCCTAAAGATAGATACCCAATTGTAGTTTTAAATATTGATTGTGATCCATTTTTAATAGATGTTAATGTTCATCCAACTAAAATGGATATAAAATTTTCTAAAAAAGAAGAATTAATTACTTTAATATCTAATACTGTTTCTTCGTGTTTAGAAAAACTTTTATTAATTCCAGAAGTTAAATATGAAGATAGACCTATTTCTAATGTTAATGAAGTATCAACAATCAATAAAAATTTAGATTTTATTGATTTAGAGCAAAAAAAAATAAAACCTCAGTTTGAAACATTAAATTTTGATTTTAATGAAGATTTTAATTATATAAAAGAAGAAGAAACACCTTACAATGAGGAAGAAAAACAACATCATGAAAAATTTAAAATGATTGAACCAAAATGTTTAATTCATGGAACATATATTGTTGGTGAAAATGAAGATGGTTTATATATAATGGATCAACATGCTGTTAACGAAAGAATTAATTATGAATATTATATGAAAAAATTAGGGGAAGATTCTAACCTTACTACAGATTTACTTATTCCAATAAAATTAGAATTTCCTAGTAATGAATATATTATTTTAAAAGAACATTTTAATATATTAGATAGATTACATATAAATTATGAAGAATTTGGTAGTAATACCCTTATAATAAGAAGTCATCCAACATGGATCAAAAAAGGATATGAAGAAGAAAGCTTATATAAAATAATGGAAGTTATTATTCATGAAGAAAATTTTTCAATAGAAAAATTTAATGAAAAAATATCAACGACTCTTGCATGTAAAATGAGTATTAAGGCTAATGAATATGTTAGTTTAGATGAGCTTAGAGTCTTAATAGAAAGATTAAGAGAAACAGAAAATCCTTTTACTTGTCCACATGGAAGACCTACAATTATAAGTTATTCAAAATATGAATTAGAAAAATTATTTAAAAGAGCTATGTAGTTCTTTTTATTTTATATAAGTATAAATAAAATGTTAAAATTTATTTATATTTTTTATAAAATAATGTATAATAATTCTTGGTTAGGAGGAAGTTTTATGGTTATCGAAGGATTAAGTGTTGATAAGATAAAAACTATTTCTAAATTAAAACAGGAAACAGAAGATGTATTAGATTTTAGATTAAAAAGTTATGAAGCGTTTAAAAATATGCCTTTACCTTCTTTTGGACCTTCATTAGATATTGATTTTGATAAAATAATATATTATGCTTCCGATGATAATAAAATTAATTCATCATGGGATAGTATTAATAAAAATATAACAGATGAATTTAAAAATCTTGGAGTAATTGAAAGTGAAAAAAATCTTGATGGAATGGGAGTTCAATATGAAAGTGAAGTAATATATCATAACATGATAAAAGAACTTGAAGAAAAAAAAGTTATATTTACTTCAATTGAAGATGCTTTTAAAAAATATCCCGAACTTGTTAAAAAATATTTTTCTAAAATAGTAAAATATGATGAAAATAAATTTACAGCATTAAATGGAAGCTGTTTTTCAGGAGGAAGTTTTATTTATATACCTAAAAATACTACTTTAGATAGACCTCTTCAAAGTTATTTTAGAATTAGTAGTGAAAAACTAGGTCAATTTGAAAGAACTTTAATAATAGTAGATGATAATAGTAGTCTTCATTATATCGAAGGATGTACGGCAAGAAGTTATACATCAAGTAATTTACATGCGGCAGTTGTTGAAATATATGTTGGTAAAAATAGTACTTGTCGTTATTCTACAATTCAAAATTGGAGTGGTAATGTTTATAATTTAGTTACTAAAAGAGCTTTGGTAGAAACTTCTGGTAAAATGGAATGGATTGATGGTAATATTGGTTCTTATAAAACAATGAAATATCCTTGTTGTGTTTTAAAAGGAGATAACGCAAGTGGTACTTGTATTACAATAAGTGTTGCTAAAAACAATCAAGAACAAGATACTGGTGCTAAAATGATACATTTAGGGAAAAATACAACTAGTAATATTATTTCTAAAAGTATTGCAAGTTTAGGAGGCGTTTCTAATTACAGAGGTAAGGTATATATAGATAAAAATGCAACTAATAGTAATTCTATTGTAAAATGTGATACCTTAATCTTAGATGATTTATCAAAAAGTGATACATTCCCAAATAATGTTGTAAAAAATAAATTATCTTTTATCGAACATGAAGCAACTGTATCAAGAATAAGTGAAGATAAACTTTTTTATCTTGAATCAAGAGGCATTCCTAAAGAAAAAGCAATTGAACTTATTGTTCTTGGGTTTGCTGAAAAGTTTAGAGAAGAATTACCTTTAGAATATGCAGTTGAATTAAATAGTTTACTTAAACAAAACTTTTAGTTTTGTTTTTTTAATTGATTATTAGTTATAATAAAAGCAATAATACTTAATATAATACCTATTACTAAATCATTATTAAAAACAATTTTATAATTTATTAATCCTGGTATTGTAGATATTACAAATCCAAGAATTGCAAAATAAGTATAACTAAAATATTTATTTAATAAAAAATTTATTAGTTTTGATAATAAAAATATAGATATAGTTATTCCTATAAAAATAGGAATTAAAAAGTTAATATTTAGTGCGTTAATACTAGTTAAATAAATATTATAAAAACCTAAAATACTTAAAATAACGGTAGAACTTATCCCTGGTATTATCATAGAACAACCAATTATAAATCCTATTATTAAAAGATAAATAATATTTGTGTTTGTAACAATGTTATTTGTTTTACATTTTAAAAATAGTATTCCTATAAAAAATGTAAATATAAATATTAAAATATATCTTTTTTTGAATCCTTTTTTAGAAGCTTCTTTAAATAAAGAAGGAATTGTACCAAAGATAAAACCAACAAAAACAAGAGTAGTTATAATATTATAATTATTATAAAAATAAAAAATAATATTACTAAATAAAAATGTTCCAATAAATACTCCAATAGCAATAGGAAATAAAAATTTAAAGTTAGATTTAAAATCTTTAAAAATATTACTTATGGAATTTATACATTTTTCATATAAATTTAAACTTACAAGTAAAGCACTTCCACTTATCCCCGGAGTAATGTTAGCAATTCCTACAAAAAAACCTTTTATAAAATTTTTCATATTCTTTTTCCTCTTTAAATAATATTCAAGTAAGAAGAAAAACATCACTAAATATAATGATGTTTTATGATAAAAAATAATTAAAGTATAAATAGGGAATGTTTTATTATTTTAATTATTATACGTGAATAATAATGAATTTAAGTAACGAGGATAAAATATATGAAGTTTTTACTTTAATTTATTTTATCTAATATATTTTATGAAGGTTAAAATTTTGTTTATAATATTTTTAACTAGTAAAGATAAATATTTTATTTTTCTTTTATTTATTGTATAATTAATATGTATAAATCTTGAAAGGACGTGTTTTATGGAACAAAAAATAATGGATGGAAATAGTGCATGTAGTTATGTATCTTATAATTTTACAGAAGTAGCAGGAATATATCCAATAACACCAGCTTCTACTATGGCTGAAAAAGTTGATGAGTATAGTGCAAGTGGTAAAACTAATATGTTTGGTGATGTTGTAAAAGTAGTTGAAATGCAAAGTGAAGCAGGAGCAATAGGTATGGTTCATGGCCTTTTACAAAATGGTGTTTTAGCAACAACATATACAGCAAGTCAAGGATTACTTCTTATGATTCCTAATATGTATAAAATTGCAGGAGAACTTTTACCTTGTGTTATTAATGTTGCAGCAAGAACTGTTGCTACACATGCTTTATCTATTATGGGAGATCATAGCGATATTTATAGTACAAGACAAACAGGATTTGCTATTTTAGCTTCCAGTAGTGTACAACAAGTTATGGATTTAACGGGAGTAAGTTATTTATCTGCGATAAAAGGAAGGGTACCATTTATTAATTTTTTTGATGGTTTTAGAACAAGTCATGAATATAATAAGATAAATGTTATAGATAATGAAATATTTAAAGAATTAATAGATTATAAGGCGTTAGAAAATTTTAGAAAAAATTCTCTTGATATAGATAATCCTACAACAAGAGGAACTAATCAAGGAGATATGGTATATTTTGAAGCTCTTGAAGCAAGAAATAAATATTATGAAAAATTAGTAGATGTTGTAAATGATTATATGGAAAAAATTAATAAAAAAATAAATACTAATTATAAACCATTTAATTATTATGGAGATAAAAATGCTAAAAAAGTAATCGTAGCAATGGGTAGTGTTTGTGAAACAATAAAAGAAGTAATTAATGAAGAAAAAGGACTTGGCTTAATCGAAGTACATTTATATAGACCTTTTTCAGATAAATATTTTTTAAATGCTTTACCTAAATTTGTTAAAAAAATAGCAGTACTTGATAGAACAAAAGAACCAGGTTCTAATGGAGAACCATTATATTTAGATGTTGTAGAAATAATAAAAAAACATAATTTAAAAATAGAAGTAGTGGGAGGAAGATATGGTCTTTCTAGTAAAAATACAACTAAAAATGATATTGATGCCGTTTATAAGTATTTAGATAATAAAGCTTTAAAAACATTTACAATTGGTATAAATGATGATGTTAATAATATATCACTTGCTCCTACAAATAAAGTATTTAAAAGTAATAGTAAAGAAGTATTAATATATGGTTATGGTTCTGATGGAATGGTAACTACTAGTAAAAATATATTAACTTTAATCGGAGAAAAGACGCCTTCTTATGTTCAAGGTTATTTTGAATATGATAGTAAAAAATCAGGTGGTGTTACTAAATCACATTTAAGGTTTAGTAAACAAATAATAAATAGTCCATATTATGTTATAAATCCATATATGGTTGTGTGTTCTAAAGATTCTTATCTTAAAAAATATGATGTTTTAAAAAATATAAAGGAAAATGGAATATTTTTACTTAATACAGAAAAAGATGTAAATAATTTAAATGAAGTTTTACCAACTGAAGTAATTAATAAACTAAAAGAAAAGAAGATTAATTTTTATATAATTAATGCTAATAAAATAGCATATGAAAATAATATACCAAATAAAATAAGTATGATAATGGAAATTGCTATATTAAGTTTAATGAATATGGATATGAGTTTTGTTAAAAAAGAAATGAAAAAACTTATTAAATTTAATTTTAGTAAAAAAGGCATTGATGTTGTTAATAGTAATATTAATGCAATTAATTCTTCTTTATCTTCTTTGAAAAAAGTTGATATATCTTTAATAGATTCTAAAATAAAAATGGAAAAAGTAGATAATACTTTATATTCTAAATTAGAACATGCAAGATATGATTTAATAAAGGTAAGTGATTTTAATTCTAATGTAGATGGGGTATTTGAATGTGGAACATCAGCTTTAGAAAAGAGGGATTTATCTAATAATATTCCTTCTTATGATAAAGATAAATGTATAATGTGTAATATGTGTAGTTTAGTATGTCCTCATGCAGTAGTAAGACCATATTTACTTAACGAAGATGAAGTAAATAAATCTCCATCAATTGTTAAAGAAAGTTTAAAGGATGCTAAAATAAAAGATAATAATTTAAGTTTTACAATAGGAATATCTGCTCTTGATTGTACGGGATGTTCTTTATGTAGTATGGTTTGTCCTACTAAAGCACTAACTTTAAAAAAACAAAATCTTGAAGCAAGACAAAAAGAAATAGAAAGATATAATTATTTACAAAAAGTTAGTGAAAAACATGTTTTACCAATAAACACAGTTAAAGGAAGTCAATTTGTTAAACCTAAATTTGAGTTTAGTGGAGCATGTGCGGGATGTGGCGAAACACCTTATTTAAAACTTTTATCACAACTTTTTGGGGATGATTTAATGATAGCAAATGCTACAGGGTGTTCTTCAATATATGGTGCTAGTATTCCAAGTATGCCTTATACAGTACCTTGGGTTAATTCATTATTTGAAGATAATGCAGAATTTGGTTATGGTATAAGAGTAGGCGAAGACTTTATGCATGAAAAAGTAAAAAGAATATTTAAGGAATATAAAAATAAAGTTAATAATAAAAATAAAAAATTAATAGATAAATATTTAAAATCATATTCTAAAGAAGTGGCAGAAGAAGTATATAATAATTTAGATTATGAAGATTTTAAAGAAATAATTCCATTAAAAAAATATATAAAAGAAAAAACTATTTTCATTGTTGGAGGAGATGGTTGGGCTTATGATATTGGTTATGGAGGAATAGATCATGTTTTAGCCAATAATGAAAATGTTAATATATTAGTTTTAGATACAGAAGTTTATTCTAATACTGGAGGACAATCTTCAAAGTCAACAAGAATGGGAGCAACTGCTAAGTTTGCTAGTTCCGGTAAAAAAACAGCTAAAAAAGATTTAGCTAAAATGGCCTTAAATTATAAAAATGTATATGTTGCAACAGTATCTTTAGGAGCAAACTATATGCAAACAATAAAAGCATTAACTGAAGCTGCTTCATATAATGGACCATCAATTATAATTTGTTATGCTCCTTGTATAGCACATGGGATTAAAACTGGTATGAAATCATCTATTGAAGAACAAAAATTAGTAACAGAAAGTGGCTATTTCCCACTATTTAGGTATAATCCTGAAACAAAAGATTTTACGCTTGATAGTAAAGCAGATTTTACTAAATATGACGAAATATTTAAAAGAGAAAATAGATATTCAATTAATGAAGAAGAAAAAAATAGTTTATTACAACAAAATAAAATTAATGCAATAAATAGATATAATGAATATAAAACTTTAGAAGGAAAAGATGAAAAATGATAAATATAGTATTATATGAACCAGAAATGCCTCAAAATACAGGAAATATAATGAGAACTTGTGTAGCTACAAATGCTAAGCTTCATTTAATTGAACCACTTGGTTTTGTTTTAAATGATAATAGTTTAAAAAGATATGGTGTTAATTATTTAGATAAATTAAATTATGAAAAATATATTGATTATGAAGATTTTAAAAGTAAAAACCCAGGAAAATATTATTTCTTTACAAGATATGGTAAAAAAAATCATACAGAATTTGATTTTTCAAATACTTTAGATAATATATATTTAATTTTTGGTAAAGAATCAACAGGAATACCACTTGAAATATTAAAAGATAATTTAGATAATTGTATAAGAATACCGATGAGTTCTAATGTAAGATGTTTAAATGTTTCAAACTCTGTTGCCATTGCAGTATATGAAGTTTTAAGACAACAAAATTTCAATAATTTGTCTTTTACAGAAATACAAAAAGGAGAAGACTATTTGTTTAAATAATTCTGTTAGCTAGGTTAAATCATTATTTCTTGACATATTAAATTAAATATGTTAAATTTTTAGTAGAGGAACTACCAAAAGCTTGAGTACCTATATGGCTCAAGTCGGTAGTTTCTTTTTTATATCTTCAAACTGGTGATAATAAAATTTATTTTTCATGTTTTTATCTTTAGTATATTCTTTAATAACGCTTCTAATAATGGTGTTTTTGTTATTTAATTTAACGGGAGTTAAAAAATGATGATATTTTATTCCTTGTTTATCATTTGGATCATAACTAGTTTCATAATAAATTGCTTGCTCACCAATTTCTAATAGTTTGTTAGCTGTTAACAGTTTTTTTAATGGAACATTTTTAGAAAAAGTTTTATTTATTCCTTTTCTTCCTAATTCGTAATTAGTATTAGTGTCTATGTTGTTTATTATGGTATATCCATTTATATTCTTAACATATATTTTTACTGATAGCAGTTTGGCTTTTTTGGTGTTTTCCGTTATATTATTATAAATGTTAAATAAATTATTAACATTTATAATTTTTGGTTTTTTATTATTTCCTGCTTTTTTTAACATAAAATTATCTTTTTCTACAATAGCATTTTCTTTATGTTTAATATCTAATAGTTTAGCTATTTCTAATATTGTTTCTCTATCAATAAAATATCTTGCTTTGTCAAATTTTTCTATTATATTTTTTGCATTGTCAATACATTTTTTTGTTAACATTGATGGCTCCTTTTAAATAATTTTTAATATTACTTTAGCATAATAAAAATTAAATAAGCAAGAATAATCGTGCAACAAATTCCGACAATTTTTTAATAATTATTACTATTTGTTTAAATAGTTTTTTTCTATTTGTTTTTATTAATAAAAAATGTTATAATTTTAATTACGGTGAGTGAAATGAAAGAAGTAAAAGGATTTATATTAAAATATTTAAATTTATTAAAAGAATTAATTATAAAAAATAAAAATATAATATATATGGCTCTTCCTTTTATAGTGATGGATGTTGTAACAAGAGTATTTGGTAATTCAATAGGATTTTATAAAGTTTATAGACTTTTTCCTAATTTATTTACTTTATTATATATATATTTATTTTTAGGAATAGTACTAAACACAAATAAAAAAGTTGGTAAAATAAGTTATTTAATATATTATTTGTTATTATGTATTTAGTAAACAATGTATATTATTCAATGACATCAAACTATTTTAGTTTTAACTTACTTGATTCAGTAAGTGAAGGCTCACCATATTTTTTATCAGCTTTAAAAAATTGTAATATTTTTGTTTATATATTTTTAATAATAATTATTTGTTTAATTATCTTAGGTTATAAAAGTATAGATAAAGTAAAAAAAGAAAGTAAGAATAATAATGATAATAAAAAATTGATAAAAATTTTTATAATATTTATTATAGTTCATACAATATTGCCTTTCTTTTTAGGCTTTTCTAATGATGATTTAGTATGGAATACATGGAAAAATCCAAGAAATATATATGAATTATATAATGATAATAATAAGAGTCTTAGACTTAGTGGATTATATGAGTATACTTTTAGAAATTTTTATGTAACTTTTATTAAAAGGGAAGAAAAAAATGATGATGATTTAAAGTTTTTAGAAGATACATATAATAAAGAAGTAAAAAGTATAAAAAATAGTTATACAGGAAAGTTTAAAGGCAAAAACGTGATATTTTTACAACTTGAAGGTATGGATAATTGGTTAATAACAAAAAAAGATACACCAACTTTATATAATATGATAAATAATAGTATTAATTTTACTAATCATTATTCATTTTATACAGGAGGAGGTTCAACTTTTAATAGTGAATTTGCTGTTAATACAGGATTTATTGTACCTTATTCTTATAATAAAAATGCTTATTCATTTAATAATAATTATTTTCCGTATTCTCTTCCTAATATGTTTAAATCTTTAGATTATAGTGTTAATGCTTTTCATATGAATAAAAAAGAATATTATTCTAGAGGAATAAATTATAAAAATTGGAATTATGATAATTATTATGGATTAATTGATATGTATAAATATACAAATGGAGAAAATACATTAGATAGAGAGCTTATTCTTAATGAAGAATATTCTAATCTTATGTTTAATAAAGAAAAGTTATTTGTTGATTATATAATTACTTATTCACCACATATTCCTTTTGATAATACAAGGGGAGTATGTAAAATACTTTATGAAGAAGATAATAAAGATTTAGATGTTCCATTTAAACAAATGAGTGAAGAAGAATGTGCAAGAAGACAAGCTAAAGAAACAGATTATTTTGTATCATTATTATTAGATAAATTAAAGGCAAATAATCTTTTAGATAATACTGTTTTAGTGGTATTTTCGGATCATTATTTATATACATTAGAAGATCAAACGATTTTAAATAAATATAAAAACACATCAAATAATTTAATTAATAAGACACCATTTTTTATTTATGATAATGGAAATACTAAAAAAACGATTAATAAGGTAACATCACAATTAAATATTTTACCAACTGTATTAAATTTATTTGGAATTGAATATAATCCTAATTATTATTTAGGACAAGATGCTTTGGGTAAAAATTATGAGTCAATTGTAGTGTTTAGTGATTATTCTTGGTATGATGGAAATGTTTATGTTGAGGGTGGAAAAATTACTAATAAAAAATATATTAGTAAAGAAGATTTGGAAAGAAAAAATATTTTAATAAATGAAATTGCAAAGAAAAATGATTTAACGTTAAAATATAATTATTTTAAAAAAATTAGTGAATAAAATTTTATTCACTTTTTTTATAAAATAAGTTTAACTTATAGACTTTAAATAAGTTATTTGATAAAATATATTATAGATTTATTATTAAATGAGGGTGAAATCATGAAATTAAAATTTAAAGCAAGACCACAAGATTGGTTAATATTTGTTTTGTTTGCTATTATTTTATTATATATAGTGGCAATTGCAGTTCTTAATATAGCTACTTTAGCAGGTAATCCTCCGATAGGAAGTGAATTAAAATCTGGGAACTTTTGGGGATTTAATCCTTTTCCTGCTTTTACATTTAAGTATTTAGCTGCTACTATTATATTTTATATTGGGGTAGTAATTGTAATATTTACAGGAGTAAAATCATATTTTTTTGAAACTGAAAAAGGCTTTGGTATATCTTCAGGAGAAAAAGATGATAAAGGGTATTCAAGATGGTGTACTGATAAAGAAATGAAGGAAAAACTATCTAAAATAAATATAAAAGATGAGGTATATAAAGCATCAGGTATACCTTTGATAAATGATGGTAAAAGTATATGGGTTGATAATGGAGATAGTCATAATATTGTAATTGGTTCAACTGGTGCAGGAAAAACGCAAGATATAGTTCATCCAATGGTTAAAGTTTTAGCAAAAAATGGAGAATCAATGATTATAACAGACCCAAAAGCAGAAATATATAAAGAACATGCAGGACTTTTAAAAGCTTTGGGTTATAACATAATTGTTTTAAACTTCCGTGATCCACAAAGAGGTAATTGTTGGAATCCACTTGCTCTTCCATATAAACTTTATAAAGAAGGAAATACTGATAAAGCAATGGAACTTCTAGATGACGTTGCAAGTAATATTCTTTATGAAGAGGGTGGAAATAAAGATGCATTTTGGGAAAAAACATCTGCCGATTATTTTGCAGGACTTGCTTTAGGATTATTTGAAGATGCTAAAGAAGAAGAAGTAAATATTAATAGTATTTCTGTTATGACAACAATTGGGGAAGAAAAATTTGGAGCAAGAAGTTCTTATATAAAAGAGTATTTTAATAGTAAAGATCCTGCTAGTGCTGCTTATACTTGTGCTTCAGGTACTGTAATGGCAGCGGAAGAAACAAAAGCAAGTATTTTATCAACATTTAAACAAAAAATAAGATTATTTGCTTCCCGTGAAAATTTAAGTGAAATGTTAGCAACAAGTGATTTTGATATGACAAAAATAGGAAAAGAAAAAACAGCTGTATTTATGATAATTCAAGATGAAAAGAAAACATATCATGCACTTGCTACAATATTTGTAAAACAATGTTATGAAACATTAATAGGGACAGCTCAAGAAACATCTACTGGAGCGCTTCCTATTAGAACAAACTTTATTCTTGATGAATTTCAAAATATGCCACCTTTAAAAGATATAACAACAATGGTTGCAGCAGCACGTTCTAGACATATAAGACTTACAATGATTATTCAAAACTTTGCAGGTCTTGAAGCAACATATGGAAAAGAAGTAGCACAAACAATAAGAAGTAATTGTAATAATTTAGTCTATTTATTAACAACAGAACTAGCAGCACTTGAAGAAATTAGTAAATTATGTGGTGAGAAAAAATCTAAAAAAGATGATAAAACAGCATCAACACCACTTATTACAGTAAGTGAACTTCAACTTATGAAAGAAAATGAAGCTATTGTAATAAAAACAAGAACAAGACCATTTAAAACAAAACTTAAACCTAATTGGAAAATTGATTGGGGGACTGCTAAGTATCCAGCAGATGAGTTTGTAACAAGAATAAAACAACCTATTCATACTTTCGATTTAAAAAGTTTCGTTCAAGAACAACAAAAAAATAAATTTATGGGTATGTTAGATAATAATACTTCTAACCCTTTTGGAGGAATGGTTGGTAATCCATTTATGGAACAAACATCATCTGTTCCTAAAGAAAGTTTTAATGTAGATGAATTGGTTAAAAAGATTGATGAAAAAATTGCTGAACTTGAAGAAGAAGAAAAACTTGAAAAAGAAAAAGCAAAACAAAAACTTCCAAAAGAAAAGCAGATTATTGAAATTGAACCAATTAGTAATAAAGAAAAAGAATTTGATAAGGAAAAACAAACTTCTAATCCTACAGATAATAAGGATATAAAACTTAATGAAGAACCATTTGTAAATTATACAAAAGGTATAAGTGACGATCAATTCTTTGATGATTTCTTTGATGAATAAAACAACAATTAAACTTTGTTGTTTTTTAAAAAAATTAAATTTAAAAAGAGGATAATATATGAAAAAACTTAATTCTAATCATTTAAAATTAATAGCAATAATAGCAATGACAATAGATCATATTGCAGATTTAATCTATCCAGGTATGCAAAATAATATAATTTCAATTATTTTGCATATAATTGGTAGATTAACGGCACCAATTATGTTTTTCTTTATTTGTGAAGGATTTTATTATACAAAAAATTTAAAAAAATATATTTTAAGATTATTTATCTTTGCAATAATATCTCATTTTGCATATTGTTTTGCTTTTGGAATAAACTATATACCATTTTCTACAGGAAATATATTTAATCAAACAAGCATTATGTGGTCACTTGCTTGGTCGGTAGTTGCTCTTTATATTGTAAATGGTAAAAACAATTTAAAAAATTGGCAAAAGTGGATATTAATTATTTTAATAAATGTTATTACTTTTTCTGCAGACTGGAGTTCTATAGCAGTAATGGCAATTTTATCTATGTATGAAAATAGAGGCAATTTAAAAAAACAAATGTTAAGCATGAGTTTTTGGGTTTTAATTTATGCAATTGTTTCATTCTTATTTGTAAATAAAACTTATGGATTAATTACATTAGCGGTAGTATTAGTATATCCTTTATTAAAAAATTACAATGGAGAAAAGGGAAAGTTAAACTGGATGAAGTGGTTTTTCTATTTATACTATCCATTACATTTAATAGTCGTTGGAATATTAAGAATAATAATATATGGTAATGTACCTTTATTATTTAATTAATAAATAAAAAATATATATTTAAAATTTATTCATAAAAAAATCGAACTAAAAAGTTCGATTAAATATCAATTTGGAGTCATAAAGTTGAAGCTAGTTTATTTTTAATTATCTAAATTATAGGTAGTAATATGCTACTAACTGATATAAGTATACAATGAAATATTGGAGTTTTGTTAAAAATTTGGATTAATATTATTATACTGAATGAAACAGTTTACAGCTACATTGTAAACTGTTTTTGTATTATTTCCTAATTCATTAATTTTTATAGTAATTTTTTTCTCTATCTGCCATTATTAATACCTCCTAATTTAATTTCTGACATTCTTAAAGAAATAATTGCATCTAACCATAGTAAAGACCATTCTGCAAAATAGGATTTTAAAACTTTTGTTTCAACATCTAAATCAATTAAATCAAATTTTATGTTTTGTAATTTTTCTTCATTTATAGATGATAAATTTTCTTTGTTTACATAAGTTTCTAAAATTTCATTAATGTTAATTAGTACTTTCTGAAAATTTTCTTTTTGTTTCTTATATAGGTCGAGTAATGTTGATGCTGTAACATAAAAAATTAAATTTTTAAAAGCATAATCTATGTTTTCTTTTGTTGGATTTTCTATATTAAAAGTTTTTTCCATTAATAAAGTTTCCTTTCTTGAAGTTTATTATATACTTGAAATTATTAAAATGCAAGGCTATTTATTCAGTAAAAATATAAATACAGTGACATTTACAGTGACATTTGTGGTATACTTATATTAGTATGAGGAGTGATATAGGTGAAATTATTTGATGAAATAAAACCAGTGTTTTTTATTGACAATAAAATGAATAATATGTTATAACTAATATGCGAGGTGGAAAATGGAAGATTTAAAAATTATTAGAAAATTGCCTAATTCAACAGAATATTTAACTAAATTAATAACAGCAGCAAATGCTGGTGATGAAGCTACTATTGGAGAAGTTTTTGAAAAACTTGAGCAAGAACTTAAAAAGATAAGAGAAGAATCAAGTATAACATTTGAAAGATCAAAAAATAAGTGGAATGATCCAGAAGCTCATTTTAGACAAGTTCAAGTAGAAGAAAATATGGATGCACAAAAAGAAATTTCAGATTTATTTAGATTATATAAAGTTGCTAAATCAGCAAATTATACTGCTGGTATGGAACTAATTTCAAGTAAACTTGGCGGAATTACACCTGATATGATTGATTCTTTATCAGAAATTGGTAAAAAACATAAATAATTAGTTTTAAAAAGATGACTATCTTAAAATGATATGAACCCCGTTTCTTGGACAAAATAGAAACGAGGTTTTTGTATGAATAAAATAAGTTATGAAGAAAGAATTAATTTATATTATGATAGAAAGAATGGCATGTCTTTTCCTTATATAAAATCAAAATATGGTATTAATAAATCTGGAGTTGAATATCTAGTTAGATTAATTGATAAGCATGGATTTGATATTCTAAGAACTAATGAAAATAAAAGTTATAGTTCTAAGGAAAAAGAAAGAATTTTAAATCGAATTCTGATTGATAATGAGTCAATTTTATCAGTTTCAATAGATGAAGGATTGGCTGCAAAAGGAATGTTATCAAATATTTGAAATTAAATATAATTTCAAATATATTTTTTAAATTTTTTCTCACTTTTAAGAGTATGAGTACTAACCCTAATGTAAATACCAGCATTCTTTATTTCTTCTTCACACATTCTTATCCTCGTTAACAAAAAAAGGCGAAGCAATATTTAGGTTATAAATACTACTTCACCCAATAGGTTTAATATTTTCTATAACCATTATAACACAGATTTCGTCATTATTTTAGTTTTTTAATGAAATTTTTTAAATCAGATAGTTTTATTTTGGTATTTAAATCTCTGTAGTAAGCAAATTCGTGTCCATTAAATAAAAGAGATATGTCTTATTATTAATAATTGCTCTATGAGGTTCTATATAGCCTATATTGGTGGGTTCTAACTTTAATAAACTACTATTAATGAAAATAGGTTTAGTACTATTAAGTTTGCAAGCCCATTCAACTTTGCTTTTAAGCTCATGACTTATTTTAATTTCTTGTTTGATTATTTTTATCATAATATCATCAACACCTTTTTAAACAACAAAAAAATCAATCATTTCTGATTGATTTAATCATTAACATCGCTTTGGTGCGACGATTTTTGCTTCTGGAGCAGATGATGGGAATCGAACCCACGTAGTCAGCTTGGAAGGCTGAGGTTCTACCATTAAACTACATCTGCAATTAACTACAAAAACTGTAGGCATATTTAATTCTATGATAAAAGAATGAAAATGTCAATATCTTTTTATAAAAAAAGTTAAAATTTTGATTTATCTTCATTATTATAACCACTTTTATAGAAAATATAAATATTAAAACTATTTAAAATAAATAAAATATATGCTATAATCTATTTATATGGAGGTAAAAATTATGAATAAAAATGTAAAAATAATATTAGGAATTGTTCTTGTCGTTTTATTACTTGGAGGATTATTTTTCTTATCATCTTTAGCAGAAAACAAAAACTTTAAGAAAATAAATTATAATGAATATTTAAATCTTTCTTCAAGTAATGGTAATTATGTAGTATTTATTGGGAATGAATCTAGTGATAGTTTAAAAAGTTTAAAAAGTTTTACTAGTGAAAATAATGTTAAAATAAGATATATTGATTCAAGTAGTCTAACTGAAGAAGAGAAAAAAGAAGTATTAGATAAAGATGAAACAGAAAAGTTAATCTTTATAAATAATGGGAAAGAAGAAATATATAAAAAAGATTTTTCTAAATTTTCTTTAACAAATGAATTTATTAATCAAAATATTTTAGATAATACTTTAGTGGAAGTTGATATTGATAATTATTTAAAGTTAATAAAAAGTAAAGGAAATCATATAGTATTTATAGGAAGAGAAACTTGTAGTTGGTGTCAAAAGTTTAAACCTAATATGAAAAATGCTGCGAAAGATTATAATATAACATTATATTATATTGATACAGATAAATTCATTGGCGAAGATTGGAACAAGTTTAAAGAATCAGAAAAATATTTAACCGAAAATGAGTGGGGAACTCCATTAACATTATTATATAAAGATGGAAAGCTTATTGATGTATTAAACGGTTATGTTGAAGAAACTGGTATTTATGAATTTTTATTAAAAAATGGGGTGATTAAGTAATGAACAATGGCGTTTATGAAAAAGTTCTAAATTTTAAGAGAAAATATCCTAGTACTATCGCATGGAGATTAAAGGCTCATTCAAAAGTAGTAGAAAAGCACTTAAATCAAGGAGAAAAAGTTTTATATGCTTTTGCAGGGCAAAAAAACAATCATTTTTATGATATTATTTCGACTCATGTTTTTGTGATTACTAACAAAAGATTAATCATTGCTACAAAAAGAGTATTATTTGGATATTTCTTATATTCCATAACACCAGATATGTTTAATGACTTAACTGTATATTCAGGATTAATTTGGGGAAAAGTACAAATAGATACGATAAAAGAAGTTGTATTTATCTCTAATTTAAGTAAAAAATCACTTGATGAAATTGAAACAAGTGTAACAGAATATATGATGAAAGAAAAGAAAAAATATGCCAGAAGAGAAAAAGAAGAAAA
>ERZ773139.2302-NODE-2302-length-19433-cov-19.907008_pt1 | contig 19433 bp, 18 predicted proteins | sample MGYA00580854_ERZ773139 | MGnify/ENA primary metagenome ERZ773139 (study PRJEB29015, sample SAMEA2737809) | human gut metagenome | biome: human gut; feature: human-associated habitat; material: faeces | place: China | collected 2012 ...
CTGATACTCACCGATTGCGGTTTTCTCTGACTATCCCAATTATACAGCGAACTTCACGCTTGAATTCCAGCGCGGGCGCGACGATGGAGTTGGCAAAGCCCGTGATCGGCACGAGCGTGCCGGCCCCGGCAAAGCGCGCGATATCGTCGTACAGCCCCAGACCTGTGAGCAGCGCGCCGAGAAACACGAGCGAGATCGAAACCGCCGTCCCGGCGTTTTCCGTGTCCAGCCCGAGGGAGATAAAGAGCGCGCGCAGCCCCTCACCCCCGGCGCAGATCAGCCCGCCGACGAGAAAGGCGCGCAGCATGTCCATGCCGAGCGGCGAGCGCGGCTGCTTCTTTTTTATATATTCATTGTATTCTTCGTTCGTCATATTCATAAAAAATCGCCTCCCGTGGGAGTATTCCCGCAGGAGGCGACCGTATGCGTTTAGATTATTATATAATCAAATGTTTTCCTGCCGGATGATCTCGCAGCCCGTGAGCACGCCCATGACGGAGGCTATCATCCGCCCGCGCGTCCAGCCGGACGAGTCGCCGGGGCAGTGGAGACGGCGGATGTTCGTGTTGAGATCGGCGTCCGTCTTCACGCGGTTGGAGCAGAACTTCCGCTTGGGGGAGCAGAGCAGCGTTTCGTACGAGACAAAGCCCGGCACGACCGGATCGCGTTTCAACGAAAGAGGCGTTTTCCGCAAGCTATGCGCTCGATCAGCAGCCGGAACGGAACGCTCCCGCCGCCGATAAAGGCTGCAGGGACAGCGCGCAGGAAGGAGAAAAGGACGATACAGCCGAAGCTGAACCGTCCTTTCGATCGGAGATAGGGCAGGCCTGCTGCTATCCTTTTTTTCCGGCAATCACTTCCGTGATTTCTGCTGCGCCCCGGGGTGCTCCTTTTCCCGCCGCCTTTGGTACTCCTCCAGAAACCGATCCAGATAGACCTTGTTGACGGTGGCAGAGATCGTGTTGCGAAGCAGATCCTTTGCGTCGGACTGCGTTTCACCAAGACCTTCCCGCGCAGGAGCTATCCCGAACGCCGCGCCGAGCATATTTTCAAATTCGTCGCAGAAATAGTCGTAGGCGATCGGAAGGGGATAGCTGTCCTCCTGTATGCTGAACATCAGCCGAAGCCCCTCCAGCGGGACAACGGGTTTGACCACAGCGATAAACAAAAGCCGCGCAAGGTGCTCCGATGGGTATGTCTTTTTTATTGGCGCGGGGATCAGGCTCTGCTTGACGTAATTGCTTACCATGGAGCTTGTCAACTCCGGCTCCCCCAGCGGTGCAAGATGGGCGTTGACATATCGCACCACCTGCTCCAGATATAGCCCTACATTCGGGATCTGGGCATAGCGCGGCAGACGGAAACTTTCCATATCCTCGATCATTCTCTTCACTTCCTGTTCCATGCTGCCATTATATACGTTTCGCACGGAAAGCACAACGGTTTTGCAAAAATTCTTTAACGGTTTTTTAAGAGCTGTTGACGGAATGATAAAAATCTGATAGAATCCACCCGATCGGCTTTTCAAAACCGGATAAAACGCTTTCTGCGATTCGGAGGATACACAATGAACCAGTTTCGTATTGCGGCGGATTCCAGCTGCAATCTTCTTACGCTGAACGGAGCGGACTTCGTCAGCGTTCCGCTTACTATACGCACCGAAACCGAAGAGTTCCGGGATGATGCTTCTCTGGATGTTGACGCGATGGTCAGCACGCTCCGCAGCACAAGGGGCCGATCCTACAGCGCATGTCCGAATGTCGCGGACTGGGAAAGCGCTTTCGGCGAGAGCGGCGACGTGATCGCGTTTACCATTACAAGCAGTCTGTCGGGCAGCTATAACGCCGCCTGTGTGGCGGGGAAAAACTGCACGGAGCGCAACCCTGCCCGGCGTATCCATGTGGTGGACACCCTTTCCGCCGGGCCTGAGATCACCCTCCTCCTTGAGAAAGCGCTTTCCGAGCAAAGCTCCGGCGCCGGCTTTGACGAGGTATGCGAAAATCTGAAGGCATATCAAAGACGCACCCGTCTGCTTTTCGCCTTGGAATCCATGCATAACCTTGCGCAGAACGGCCGGATCAGCAGACTCACGGCAACGATGGCGGGCGTCCTTGGGATCCGCGCCGCCGGACAGGCCAGCGCCGAGGGAACGCTGGAGATGCTCGGAAAATGCCGGGGAGGGCGAAAGACGCAGCATTTCATGCTGTGCGAGATGGAGCGGCTCGGCTACGGGGGAGGAAGCGTCCGGATCGGTCATTGCCAGAACGAGGCGTTCGCGCAGGAGCTCTGCACCGAGATCCGGCAGCGCTTTCCGGCGGCGGATGTGAGATGCGATCCTCTGCGGGGACTGTGCAGCTATTATGCCGAGCGCGGCGGGATCATGCTGGGGTTTGAGACCTGAAAAACGAGTGAAATAAACAAGTGCCGCACCGTTGTCAAAACGGTGCGGCACATTCATTATATGTAATAATATGGCTCCGACGGCGCGGGCGCGGCTAACACGCGCCTGCCGCGACCGTGCCGGAAAATGCAACGCGGGACAAGCCATGCGGCAAACGCCGTTACTCTTCCGACAGATCGGCGACCAGCTTGGTGTTGCTGACTGCCAGCGCAAGCTGGAGCTTGTTTTCCAGCCCGGTTTTCTGCAGCATATTCGCCACATGGAATTTGACCGTTGACATCTCGCAGCCCATCTCCGCTGCGATGCACGTATAGGAGAGGCCGCGCAGCAGATGCCGCAGCACCTTCATCTCCGTTTTGGTAAATTCCGTGCTTTTTGCCATGCCGATCTCCACCGTAGGCGGTGCGTCCGGAAAGACACGCTCGCCGGCCATCGTCCGGCGGACGACCTCCATCAGGCGGTTTTTTGCGGAATCCTTATACCACAGGCTATCCGCCCCCGCCGACTTTGCTTCCTCCAAAACCGCGCCGTCAAGCAGCGAGGTCACAACAACAATTTTTATCTGCGGACGCTCGGCTTTGATCTGACGGACGGCAACCAATCCGTTTTCCCGGTGCTCCGTCTGCACATCCATCAAAACGAGATCGACCGGGCTTGCTCTGCACACCTCAACGGCCTGCTTCGCGCCGGGTATGGACGCGACGATCTGATTCCCGTCCTCCGCAAGGAAATAGCTTTCCAGCAAGCTTCGGACCATGGTCTGGTCTTCAACGATCACCACTCTCATGCGCTGTTTCCTCCTTTTCCGGCAGAGTGAGCATAAGCGAGAAGCGGGGTAAGCTCTGTATCTCCATTCTGCCGCCAGCCTCTTCCACATGGTGACGCAGCATGGATAGACCGCCGCCCTCCGTGATTTTCTCCTTCGGTGCAGCGCCGTTGTTGGTAAGAAAAACGTCGGTGCGACCGCACATCGGCTGAAAGCGTACATATAGCTCCGTGCCGCCGGCATGACGGGCGCAGTTGGCCGCACATTCCCGAATTGCCAGCGAGACCGTCTCGCAGAAACTCCGCGATTCCGGCGGCTTTCCCTCCGTCAGGACCCGGACGCCCATCTCCGCAGCGCGCCGGACAGCCACCTTCATCGGTTCTGGCGAAGCCGTTATCCGGTTGGAGCGGTAAAGCACCGCGATGGACTGTTCCCACAACGCCGCGCTTGCGCGAAGCTCTTCCAACCCGGCCCGCCGGATCAGCGCGCGGCGCACGGCAAGGATGCTGTGACCGATATCGTCATGCACACGCAGCTTCATGGCAAGGGTCTCTTCCTGCCGGATGATCTCCGGCATCTGCTCAAACAGCCTTCGCATCCGCTCATTTGCCTCCGCCAGCTTTGCGCTTTCCTCCTGCAGATGCTTCTGCCGCCACATAAGCTCCGTGACATCCGCGGCGGTGACCTGCGTATAAGTAAGCCCCGCCGCCGTTTTGATGCTTTCCTCCGCAAAGCGCAGCTCCGTGCCGTCGGAAAACCGGAAAATATAAAGCTGCGGATCCAGACAGCGGACGGTTGGCGGCGGTGAGCGCAGGGCGTCATGCAGCTCCGCAAGCGTCTGAATGCCGCCTTTGCGCAGCTGGCTTGCTATGGCAAGCATTCGGTGGTTAATAAGCCGCACCACGCCGTTTTTATCAAAAAAGCAGACCGCAATGGGCAGACTGTCAAAGCTCTCTTTGATCCTGTCCATATGCTTTTATTTCCCTCCCGATTTCTCCACCCGGAGCATGACATATTGCAGGCCGTCCTCATCCTCTTCCCATTCGAGCGCGGGGAATTGATCTTTCAGATGGCGGAGGGGAGACTCGCCGGAAATACAGAGATTCATATGCAGCGCTTCGCCGACCTCTATGGAAACCAGCAGCGAGCGCAGCGAGTCAAGCTCTGCTTCCACAACCGCTTCAAAAAGGGCATAGGCCGCCGTTGCCTGCTCAATGGAAAGCTGCCCGTCCCCCTTGATGAGCGCCGAGCACTCCGCGCCGTACAGGCAGAGATTTTCCGCAGACTCGTTCAGGCAGAGCCGCAGCTCCTGCACGGAAATTGACCCGCGCTGTACGCCGACAAAAATCAGGTTGTTTCTCCGTTTAATATAGGTTCCGATGACGATGATCTGTCCGAGCAGACGTTCTGCCCGCGCCGGGTCATCCGTTTTTTTCAGCTCAGTCAGCCGCTCCTGCAGCATGGCGATCTGCCGGGCAGTCTGCGCCTCCATCATGTCATAGAGACGGTTTTCTTCCGTCAGCTTTAAAAGTCTTGCGTGCTGCGCATTCTCCGCAGCCAAAACGTCGCCTACATCGCGAAGCTCGTCGCACGTCAGCTCCAGCTCCTGCCGGAGCTGATTCAGCTCCGAAACGTCTTCCTTCCAGAACGCCCAGCCGCGGCGCAGCTTATGGCGCTTTAAAAGCGTGTCATCGTCAAGCTGCACGGTATCCTGCGTTATCTGCCGCAGCTCGCTTTGCGGAAGCGGCGGCCGCATCGTAGTGGATGCGTGTTTCGTGCAAAAATTTTCATCCGTGATCTGCACAGGAAGCGTTGTCGCTTCCAGAAGCTCATCGTATCCGCGGTTGGACTGGATGAGTCCGCATTGGATGCAGCTTTCAAAAATGCCGGCAATTATCAGGCACTGGGCAACCGTCATATCTCCCGCCAGCACCCAGACCCAATGGATCTTTTCGGCATACGCATAAACGTATGCCAGCGAAAGCGCAAACGGCACCAGCGGCAGCCAGCGGACTCTCTTCGTGTGCGGGATACGGCATTTTGTCACGATCATAAAAAGCGAGAGCGCCGCACAAAAGAGCTCCCAGCCGAGCACGAAGAAATATCCTCTCTCATAACGGTACGCAGCGTCCGACAAAACGCCGGACGGAAAGGAAAACACCCGCTGATGCAGATCGTTTGTTAAAACGAGCAGCAGGAGCAGCACCGTCGGCACATACAACAGTTTTGTCCACCGCGGCAAATGAAAGTCCTCCGACTTTCCCAGCGACTGGGAGACGAATACCGAGAGCATGGGGATAAAGAGGATCGGGACATAGTAAAAATACCAGAGCCAGCGCTCCGCATCTGTATTGGCAATGGAAAACTTGATCGAGCGCAGGAGAAGCCACAGCACCATCAGCATCGAAATTGCCAGCAAATAGCGCTGCACCTGCGTCTGCACAATGCGGACCCGGACAGAGTGGCACCATGCGCTCAGCAGGAAGATATAAATCCCGCTGCGCAAATGGCCGTAAATCGGAGAATGGAGCACCGTTCGGCTGGCATAACGAAGCCACATGGCAAGCGCGATAAGCCCCAGCGCGGCAAGCGCATACAAAAGGCTCTTTTTTGTCGCTTTACTCATTCCGTGCTCCTTCCGGCTCCGCGCGTTCAAATGCAGTATATCATGCAGACAGGAAAAGAGCAATGCGGTTTTGGGCGCTTTGCGGAGAGCGGAGAGGGGGGGATGGCCCGGAACAGAAAATAAATGCAAACCCTATCCAATCGGCGGGGGCGCGAGAGGATACAATCGGCTAATATATAGTTGAAGCATTCTAAAAAGGGAAAGGCGGTGGAGAAGCACAGATGCGAAGAATCGTGCTGGATTTGCAGGGCGGCCTTTTGGCAGAGGCAGTCATGCAGGTGCTTGCGGGATACGATCCGGACTTCATCGTCTATCGCTCTTCAAAACCGGAGGATACGCTTGCGCTTTGCCGAAGCTGTCATGCCAATGTGCTGGTGATGGAGGTCATCCGACAGGGCATCTGGAAGCTGAGCAAGCGGCTCAGACTCTGCAGCGCGGTAAAAAACCTCGGGTGGGACTGCAAGGTTCTCCTTCTGGTGGATGAGAACGCGGACGAACAGCTTGCCGCCGAGGTGCGGCAGACGGTAAAGGATCAGCTGGCCGATGATTTTATCTATGCGTCGGTGTCGCCAACGTATCTCGCGGGCGTGATCGACATACTTTGAAAGGAACGGTGAAAGATGAAAAAGCTCCTGCGATTTATTCCGGCGCTCGCGCTCGCGGCGGCGCTGCTCACGGTCACGGCACTTGCATGCTCGCCGACCGACAATAATCCGGAACATCATGAAAACGTTATACAGACCGATGAGAAAAAGCCAACCTGTCTGCAGGGAGGATACTACGAACTGAAATGTACCGTCTGCGGGTGGAGCCGCGTCTTTTCCATCGGCGACATCGTGCCCCACGAATTCGGGCCGTGGGAGATCGTTAAAGAGCCCACCTGCACAAAAGCCGGCGAGAAGCGAGCCTATTGCAGTACATGCAACAAGTGGTATCCAGAGCTCGTGCCGGCAACGGGCCACAGCTGGTATAAGTACTATACAAAAGAGCCTACCTGCACCACGGCAGGAGAATACTACACCTACTGCCGGAATTGCCCTGCGAGCCAGGGGCGCTCCACAGAACCTGCCACGGGTCACTTCTGGGTCGTCTGGAAGCGAGTATTTGCTACATGCACCACGCCGGGATATACCGAATTTGTCTGCGACGACTGCGGCGCGGATGGGGGGACCACCACGACGCCCGCCAAGGGGCACAGCTTCGGCGCGTGGTTCACCACGACGCAGGCCACCTGCACGGAGGAAGGCATGCAGAAGCAGGAGTGCGCAACCTGCGGCGCGACGGAGAGCCGCGCCATCCCCAAGACGGGACATAAATTCGGCGCGTGGTTTACCACGACGCAGGCCACCTGCATGGAGGAAGGCATGCAGAAGCGGGAGTGCGCAACCTGCGGCGTGACGGAGAGCCGCGGAATCCCCAAGACGGAACACGCCTGGAACGAAGGGACGATCGTCCTGGCGCCGACGACGGAGCAGGAGGGCGTTAAGGAATGGGTGTGCACGGCGTGCGGCATGGTGCGCACAAGACCGATCCCCAAGCTCACGTCGGGAGGGACGACCGCAGCACCGGCTGCCTCGCCCACGGCCGCGCCGACGCCCACGCCGGCGGCGTCGACCGACGCGCCAGCGGCATCGACCGACGCGCCCGCCGCCGAAACGGCGGATAAGAACGGCAAGGGCGAGAAGCCCGGCACCGGCGAAACTCCTGCCGGGCCGGACGACGCGCAGAAAAACCAAAAGGGCGATGCGCCCGAAAAGGCGGAAAAAAGCGGCTCCTCCGTGGGGAGAATCCTCCTGCTCACGCTTCTGCCGCTGCTTTTGATCGCCGCCGCCGTCGTCGTGCTCCTGCTCATCCGGAAAAAGAAGGCTCGGCAGGACTGACCGGCGCTCCGCCCCGGGGCGGACAAAAAACAGCATTATCATTATGAAAAGCAAACATAAAGGAGATCAAAACATATGGGACTGTTTGACAAGAAATATTGCAGCATCTGCGGCGAAAAGATCGGCTTTCTCGGCAACCGTAAGCTGGAGGACGGAAACCTCTGCAAGAATTGCTCCGCGAAGCTCTCACCCTGGTTTTCCGGCCGGCGCAGCAGCACCGTGGAGGAAATCCGCGAGCAGCTTGCCTACCGTGAGGAAAACCGCAATGCCGTTGCGGCGCTCCATGTGACGCGCAGCTACGGTGAGGATACGAAGGTGCTTATCGACGAGGACGCCGGAAAATTCATCGTCACGCGCGCGCGGAACTATACCGACGCCAACCCCGACGTGATCGATTTCTCGCAGGTGACCGGCGTCGATCTCGACATCGACGAGGAGCGCAGCGAGGAATACACCACCGACAAGGAGAATAAGCGCGTAAGCTATAATCCCCCGCGATACACGTTCAGCTATGACTTTTATGTTGTGATCCGCGTGAACCACAGGTATTTTGACGAAATGCGTTTCAAGCTGAACAGCTCAAGCGTTGAGACGACGCCCTCTGGCGGCGTGCCGCTTGTGCGCAAGCCGAACCCGATCCTTAACCACGATTACAAAGAGTATGCGGCGATGGGTCAGGAGATCAAAAACACTCTCACCGAGGCGCGGCAGCGTGTCCGCGACGAGGCCGCGGCAGCCGCCGCGCCCAAAATGGCGGTCACCTGCCCCTTCTGCGGAGCGACGACCATGCCGGATGCCAACGGCTGCTGCGAATACTGCGGCGGCGCGTTAAACGGCTGAGCCGCCCGCGGGTAAAACGCAAAAGGAACAAAAGCAAGAAGAACGGCCCACACCCCAAACGTCGATTTTCAGAAAGGAGAAAATTATGGCAGACTTTGCAGGCACCATGAAAGAGGCAGCATTCGCAACCAGTCCCCGTGAATTTGATCTCTCCTATTCCACCACGCTTGAGGAGATCTTCGACAAACTCAATGCCCGCAGAACCGCGTTCCAGATGCCGTTCCAGATCAAGGGCGGCGTCGCCGGGCAGCGCATCGTGTTTGAAAAAGAGCCGAATCTGGATGTCACTCTCTGGCTTTATCTCTCTAACGGCACGCACATCCGTATCCAGCCGGTCATTTCAGAGGCCAAGGCGTCGGTCGGCGGCGTGCGCGTTGACAAGAACAGCGCTCTGCGCAAGGGCGTGAAGGGCGCAACGATCGGTCTCGCCACAGATCGCGGCGGCTACATTGACGCCGTAGCCGACGCGGTACAGAAGATCCTCAGCGGCGAGCCGGTCGCGGATTACATTCCGCCCGCAGTTCCCGTCGGTGCGGAGCCGCCGAAGAGCTGGCTTACCACGCTGCTCCTCTGCATCTTCTGCGGCGGGCTCGGCATCCACCGCTTCTATGTCGGCAAGATCGGCACCGGCATACTGTTCCTGCTTACCGCAGGGGTTTTCGGCATCGGAGTGATCGTCGATCTTATCAAGATCGCCACAGGAAAGTTCACAGACAAATACGGAAATGTCATTGTGAAGGATACGTAAAGGAGATTGACATGAGCAAAACCATGACCCGCTTTTTGAGCCTGCTGCTCATCACTGTGCTGGCAATAAGTCTCTGCGGCTGCGGCGGCGAGGGAAAAAAGACAGAGTCCAACCAAATCAAGCTGGAAGACTATGAGCTCCTCTATAAGGACGCGTGCATCATGACCGATTCCGACGGGAACGATGCCGTTGTTCTGACGCTGGACTTTACAAACAACAGCAAGGAATCGGCGTCGTACATCTGGAGCATCAATGAAACGCTTGTGCAGAACGGCGAGGAGCTGGAGGTCGCTGCCGTCATCACCGATTACGCCTCCTTCGCTACGGCGGTTGACAAACAGTTTGAGGATGTCGCGCCGGGCGAAACGCTTGAGGTACAAACGGCCTATGTGCTGAAGGATGCGGCGGCCCCGATAAAAGTGACGTTTGAGCAGCTGTTCGGCAAGAAAAACGGCACGATCACCATCGACCCGGCTGCTCTCAGCCGGGAAACGTCCGCCGAATCGACGGGCAGCACAGACACTGCCCTTCCCGCTCCGACGGGTGATGCGCTGCTTGACTGGTGGAACGGCGCGTGGTATGGCTGGTGGACGATGACCGGCTGCTCGGGCGCTTACGAGAGCATGGCGGGAAAGTGGTGGGACGCCTGCGCTGTCATCGATATCGGCTTGGACTATACGGGCACCGTCACGATCTGGGACGAGGACTACTCGAGAGCCGATCCGATGTCGCAGGCGACGGTCACGCTGAACAGCGCCGGTGTCGGAGAGCACGGTACCGTGATGTCGGAGAGCGGCTACTTCACGAATCTGCCGTTGGAGCATGCCGACTGGATCGTGGATCCCGCGATCAACAGCCGCTTCCCCGATGTTGAAAACATGATCTGCATTGAGGGCTGGTACGAAGACGGCGAGGACGAGTTTTACTACGAGGTTTATCTGCGCCCGTGGGGGCAGCTCTGGGATGACTTTGCTGCCGACTATCCCGACGACGTCCCCTATTATTATGACGACTGGTATCTCCCGCTCGTGGAGGCCGGCAGCGCCATGCCGGATGTGGTCGGCGGCGAGGCCGTTCCTTACGGCTCCGGCGGAACGGATGCGATGACCCAGACGCCCAGCTCGGCGGACGCGCCCGCTGCGCCCACCACCGCGAACGTATCCGGCGGAGACGGCATCGTGACGGAAGAGCAGGTGCAGAAGGGCTACGTCTGGATGAACGAGGTCAATAATAATATTTTTGACGCAACCTATGATGATATCGTTGCCTACTTCGGCGTGGAAGGCCAGTTCGTCAAGGAAGAGTACAGCGACCACATGAAGGCAAACTACCGCTACTACAAATGGATATCCAAGGACGATGACTCCCATTTCATCTACGTCAATTTCAAGGAGAACGAGTCGGGCGTTTATACGGTGAGTGCGTACAACACCAGCGGCTTCTCCGGCAATGAGGCCATTGCGAAGTATCTTGACATCGTCAAAGCAGAAGACGCGGAGGCAAACAAGGCAGCGTCTGCAAATGCCGAGATGAAGGACTTCTCCGTGGAAGTTGCCCAGTTTGCGAAAGACGATGTGAAGGTCAAGATCATGACGAAGATCCCGGTATCCGGCTGGTCGTACGATGAGGGCAAACGGTGCCTGGTGGATAACGACGATCCCACCAAATTTGGTGCCGGCGCTATCCGGTTCGAGGTAAGAGAGAACGTTGAGAAATTTGATTACTACAAGGATAATTTCGAAAACTATCAGGATATCGAGGACCGCGTGATTGGCGGCATCACATTCCATGGGCGCACCTACAGAAACATCGGCTATGATTGGATCGAGTACGTGGCGCAGCTTGACGACAACCGCGCCCTCTCCATCGGTCTGCACGACTTGGCTTTCGTCCCGGGAACGATGGCTGACATCATTCTTAACAACATGACGTTTAAATAATTCCGTACACCGCAGGCTGCGGGACAAAGCACTATGCCACCGCCCCCTCATATCTCATATCAAGGGGGATGGCTGACGCCAAGCAAAAGCAGGCTCCCGCCCCATTTGGGGCGGGAGCTATGCGGCTATTCATGAAAAACGGTGCCGAAAAATGAACCGGACGTTCGCCGCAATATGCCTCCGCCTGACTCTTCTCGCTCTTGCCGCCTGCAGCCGGGGCGGCGGGGGCACCGCAGTTCACTTGGCCGGCAGAGCGAGGGCGAAAAAGCATTGCAGCGCGCAGAAACGGAAGATTGCTTTCCCGCCGGAGCGGAATTAACGGAAGGGAGCGGCTATGAGAATTTCCTGCAAGCAAACGATCGCCCTGCTGCTGACACTGGTTCTGCTGCTGACGCTCTGCGCATGCGCGCAGGAGCGGCAAACCGAACCGGAGAAAGCCATAAACAACGCCGCCGGTGACGTGCCGCAAACAAAGACCGGCGGAAGAACGCCGGAAAAGCTGCCGGAGGAGCCTACGCCGCGCGGTGAGGATTGGAGCGCGCAGCCGGTCCGGCAGGTCTTTTCGCCGGAGGCAGAGACCGCGCTTGGATTTCTGCGCGACAGGATCGACTTTCCGGCAACGATGTTCGGCGCTGCGTACCTCGGCTGCGTCGGAGGGCTCTTTGAAGAGGGCTTTGCGGCGGGCTTTCCCGCGTGGCTCCGGGAAACGAACGAGGCGATGCTGGGCCGATACCCCTTTATTGCGGAGATCGACGAAAACCACATCGCAGGCGGCGCGGGACATCTTTACTGCATCGTTCCAGTCGATGAAAACGCAACGGTTTCGATCAACCGTATGCTGTGGAACGATGAAAAACAGATCAACGAAATCTCCGAGGTTTTGTACCGCTCGGAGACAGGCGAGCCGGTGCTGCTCTTTGCCAATCTTGACGGCATGGCATATGTGTCCGACACACAGGTCCTTATCACCGACAACAGCGGAAATACCTGTGAATGGTATCCGGCGGTGGATGCGGCGAGCTATGACGGCGCGATAAGCTGCGGTCAGATCCGGCCGTGCCTATCGGAAGCCGGAGACAATGTATTGTTTGACTTTACGGAATATGCCTGGCAGAACGCACCGCAGTATTTAGCCCCGTGGCTCGCCGACGGCTGGTCGGGCATGACGGCGCTTGGTCTGGCGGGATCACAGAGCACAGGCACGGGATGGTATACGCATACGATGGCGGGGGAGACCGGCGCTTACGCCGATTTCTCGCTGCGCTTCTATCCTGGGGGTGAAACGGGCGGCGCGGTTGAGCTGAACTGGACGTATGAGGCGGCGGATGATTTTGAAGAGATGTGGAGCGGCTTCTGGACGATGGAAACGGTTCTCGATGGGCCGAGCTATGTGACGGTCAGCATGTCTCTCGTCGGCGGCGTCAGCTACGGCGTTACGGACGGACCGTACTACCTGTGCGAAACCTATCCGCTCCTGATCAGCCCGAGCGGCGAGGAGCTGCTGATCGGCGCCGGTGAAAACGGCCTCTGTCTGCCGTTTATGTCGCAAAGCACGACGGCGTGTGTGCTGATGCAGGCCGCAGGATAGAAAGCGGGCAGGGAGCCCGTCGCCCGGCGGCGAGCCGAAAAAAGCGCAGCCCAGACCCTTCGCAGATGCAAACTGCGGAGGATCTGGGCTGCGCTTTTGCTGCGTTTGGGAAAGCTCCCCACCGCAAACGCATGTCCATCGACGCTTCACAGAAGCGAGATCACGCATTGGATAATCTTTTCCGTATCAGCGGAGGAGGTATTGATGCAAAGATCGTAGTTTTCCTTCGCGCCCCACTTCTGACCGCTGAGGAACTCATAGTAGCGCGAACGGTTTTTGTCCGTCTGCGTGATTATCTTGCGGAGCACGTCATGGTTCAAGGACTTCTGCTCCTCGTTTCTTTTCTGGCAGCGCTCCATCCGGTCGGCGATGTCGGCGTAAAAGAACAGCCGGAGGGGATTCCGGTGCCGCAGAACATAGTCGGCGCAGCGGCCGACGATCACGCAGGGGGCCTTGTCGGCCATGTCGCGGATGACCTCACTCTCCTTCAGAAAAACCTCAAGATGCTGATCCAGCATCGGGTTCGGCGGCGCCCACATGCGGACGGTGGGAACGGGGAGCACGGGATACGGGCGCTTTTCTTGGATGCTCAGAATGTACTCCTCAGCGAAGGCGGTTCGTTTTGCCAGCTCCGTCACGATCTGGTAGTCAAAAAAGGCGAACTGCAGCTTTTCCGCAAGCCGCCGGCCGATCTCGCGGCCGCCGCTGCCGTATTCGCGGCCAATGGTAATGATACGCTCCATGGAAACTCTCCTTTCATCCGTCCGGTTGCTTTTTTGAATGGAAACCGTCTTTTTATATAAAAATCATATCAAAATCAGGCGGAGATTTCTACCCCTGTACAGCGAAAAACAGAGAAAAATCTAAAAACTTGTATTGCGTATAGAGTTGTCAGATGTTATGCTATACGTACAGAAATCCGATGAAAGGGAGGGAGAAACGATGGAAAATGACTCGCTTCCCCAATATATGCAGATCGCGCTCTCCATTGCCGGACGGATCGCGGGCGGAGACGTTCCGGAGGGGGCAAAGATTTCCGGGCGCTCCAAGCTGTCCTCTGAATACAACGTTTCGCCGGAGACAATTCGGAAGGCCGTGCGGCTGCTGAGCGATATGCGCGTTGTAGACGTGCGGGAGAAGAGCGGCGTGTATGTGCTTTCTGCGGACAATGCCAGACGCTATCTGCACAATGCCGGGGCTAAAATCGACGTTTTTGCCAAGCGTCAGCAGATGAAGGAGCTTCTGGAGCAGCAGGAGCGCGTTTCAAGGCAGCTTGCGGAGCTGTGCCGCAGCATCCTTGACTACGCCTCGTTCCCGGTACAGGCGGACGATACCCTGCCCAACTATGTCTGCCGCATTCCGAAGAACTGGAGCGGCATCGGCAAAAATCTCAGCAATCTTCATTTCTGGCAGGCGACCGGCGCGACGATCGTCGCCATCCGGCGCGGCACCTCCCGTATCGTGTCCCCCGGCCCCGACGCGGAGCTGTACGGCGGCGACGAGGTCATTTTTGTCGGCACGGACAACGCGCGGGAAGCAGTTTCCCGCTTCTTCCGCAGCACAGAATAAAAACCGGCGCGAGCGCCGGTCAGGAAAGGAGTACGCAGAATGAACCATAGCCAACTGCACGCAATCGACCTTGCCATTATCGGCGCATATCTTATTGCAATGATCGTGATCGGCCTTGTTGTCGTCAAAAAAATCAAGAACACGGATGACTATTATCTCGGCGGACGCTCTTTCGGCCCACTGGTGCTCATGGCGACCGTCTGCGCCACCATCATTGGCGGCAGCGGTCTGATGGGCCGGGCGGGCGTCGCCTATTCCAGCGGCTTCAAGGCCATTATGACGGCGGTTCCCTATCTTCTGGGGATGCTGATTTTTTCCGGCTTTGCCGGACGTATATCCGCCGTCGGCACGAGCTTTAACATCACCTCCATCCCCGACCTTTTTGAACGGCGCTTCGGCAAAGCCACCAAGGTCACGCTCGGCGCGCTGATCGCCTTCACCATGATGGGGACCGTCGCGGCCCAGGTCACGGCGACGGCGACCATCATCAACATGCTCGGCGGGGAGATCGGCGTCTCCTATGAGATGGGCGCTTTTATCGCCTGCGCGGTATTCATCATTTACACCGCCACCTCCGGTCTGTTCGGCGTGATCTACACGGACGTGTTTCAGTTCGTCATGCTGATTTTGTTCGTGTACATCCTCATCCCCGGCGCCTCTCTTGTAAAGCTCGGCGGGCCGGCCGCCTTTTTCCGCAATCTTGCGCCGGAGCTGGCGACGCCCTATGTCGACGGCACGATCATAGGGGATATCATCACCTACTTTGTGTTCACGCTCGCGGGTGCGGAGATGTGGCAGCGCGCCTTTGCGGCGAAAAGCCAGAAGGCGGCAAAGAACGGGCTGTTTCTCGGGACCGTGGCATACGGGCTTACGATCCCTCTCGTGTGGTTCATGGGCGTGGTCGCGCACCAGCTCATCGGCGCGGAAAAGATCGCCATGTACGGAACCACCGACGCCGTCGTTCCGGCGCTTGCCATTGAGATCCTGCCTGTAGGTCTCACGGGGCTCGCTCTCGCCGGGATCTTATCCGTCATCATGTCCACGGCGGACAGCTATCTGATCGTGTCCGTGCAAAGCTGCGTGCACGACGTCTATAAAACGTTCGATCCGGCCATGTCCGAAAAAAAGGAACTGATCCTGACCCGTGTCTTTGCCGTCATCATGCCGCTGGGCGCGCTGGCGATCGCGCTGTACATGAAGAACGCCTATCAGATACTCATGTTTGCCTGGAGCTTCTACGCCGCGGCGGCGGGGCTTCCCGCGTTCGCCGCGCTCTGCTGGAAGAAGGCGACTACGGCGGGGATCCTCTCCGGCATGATCGCGGGCTTCACGGTCTGCATCGGCTGGAAGCTCGCCGGGCTGCCCTTCGGTCTCGGCGCGACGGTACCGGGCGCCATCGCCTGCGCTGCGGCGCTGGTCATCGTGAGCCTCGCCACATATAAGAAATCCCCGTCGCCGTTTCTGGATCCCTATGCGGCAAAAACCTGATGCGGGAAAACGTGCGGAGCTTTCCAGCAGAACATCGCGCTCGTCTGTTTTGTGAGAAAGGAGACTTGCGTCGATTGACAAGGGCACACGCGGTTCTGCCGGGCGGAAATGCCCTCATACTGCGTCAAAGCCCTTGAGAATACACAAAGTATTCTCTGCGGTCTTTTCCTTGTCTGCGAGCATTTCTGCTCCGGCAGAACTGCTTCGCATCGGACAGCCTTGGATTTTCGAGGGATTTTTGTTCTTTTGGACGCAGGCGGGCTGTCGCCCGCCAAGGAGAAAAGGGCAAAAAGCACCGAAAAGGCTGGCTGTCCGACGTGCGTGCCCTTGTTAATCGACGCTTGTTTATCCCAAAAAAGAAAAAGGAGTGTGTGAAAGCCATGACAAGCGGTAAAAAGCCCTTTTTGCGGGGAATCCTGTTGATCGTCATCGTCTGCGGAATTGCTGCGGTCTGCCTCCTGACAAGGCCGAAGCCGGAACGATATACGTTCCGAATCATTATTCCGGCGGGAACCCAGGAGAGGTTCGTATACTCCGAGGAAGAGTTTCGTGCAACAAAAAATACGGTCAGAATATGGCTCAACGGCGGGCTGGAGGACACGGAAGTCCTTTTAACCCCTGTGGAGGAAACCATGGAGACCGGTTATACGGCGGTCTATCTCACCCAAGGAATGCCCGCGGAATTTGACGCGGATAAGAGAATCTGGTTCAGAGTGGGCGTGAAAGCGCAGAACATGACCGACGAGGATATTACCGTATATTTGACAGTGGAAAATGCGGAGATTCGCGGCCGTAGTTCCGACGAAAATTCCCCGGACAGCATCACCTTTGAAGCGGAGATCCTTGAGATCCGCGACGGGTATTTCCTTGTAAAACCGGAAGCCGGCTGGGCGATCAACAGCGCGGCTCTGCTGGAGGTCCCCATGGAGAACATGGAGCCATCCCCCGCGCTGCAGGTGGGAGACGTGATCGAGATCACATACGACGGCAGGATCCTTGAAACCGATCCGGGGCGGATCCATACGGTCTATCGCATCCGTATTGCGCAGGAGCCGGACGATCCCCGCGCCTATGAGAGCGGCGGAAACGTCAGAGAGCGGGAAAACGCTCCGGACGATATGGAATGGCAGGACGGTATTTCATTTTCCGATCTTGCCCCGGGCGGGGAGATCGTATCCCCGTTTGAGATCGTTATGGAGGAAAACGACTCGTCCTTATGGCTCTCCATCACATGGGCGAGAAACGGGCGGGCGTTGGAATACGGTATCCGTTCCGAGGACGGCACGGCGTATTTTCAGGAAAAGCAAGGGGGCTCATCCCTGCTGCTGATTGAGGAAATTCCGGCGGGAACGTATCGCTTGTATGTAAAAAATCCCGAGACATTCAACGCCCTGTCGGAAAACGAAAGCGCCGAGAGCGTTAACGTGACCGGCGCGCTGGTGTATTCCCGCGTTCCGCGGTGAGAGACCGTGCATCCGGTATCGGCAGCCTTCCCGTGATTTATCCGCATCGGCGCAGACTCACGGCTCAGCGCAAAAAAAAGATAGCCCCTGACTGCGTTACAGAAGATTCGCAGTCAAGGGCTATCTTTCACTCTTAATATCTAACATCCTGGTTACCTCCTTTCTTCAAATTCATGACACCGCTGCTTCCCCGTGCAAATCTTCTCCCTTCTTCGCTTTTCTGCCCCGCTTCGCCGGGGGCTTTCCGCATACGGCGGATGCTGTCGGAGATCCTTTCACGCGTTTTTCGGTGTCATTTTCCCCAGACTCCAGCGGTCCGGGGGGGCATCATTTAGCCTCCTTTTTGTACTTTTATGATACCAGAGACCGCCGATGGAAACAAGTGACGGGATCGGAGAAAAAGCGGAACCCGCGTTGTGCATCACAATGAAATTGCCGGCGATCACGCAATTTCTCTTGACTGTTGCCGCCGGGCACTATATAGTTAAATTGTTGGGGAACGAGCCGCCGCGTCATACAAAGCATGACGCGGCGGCTCATTTTTTCAAAAAGCCTCGCAGAGCCCGCGCCCGCCGGCAGAAGATCCGGGCTCGATCAGCCGCACTCTTTTTTCATGGCGGAATATCCAATCAGCACCGTCCAGACATAGGCGCAGGTCTTGGGGATGCCATCAGCCCCAGACAAAGCACATTAAAGCCCGCCGCGCCTTTCTCGCTCCGTGCGGGCAGGACAGCGGGCCGCTTTCAAAAGCGGAAGAATCAGAATCTGCTGTACAGCACCCGGCAGAGAAACGCGGCAAAAAGATCGGGCGGCTCCCGCTCCTCCTTGTTCAGCCAGACGCACACCATGCGGAAGGCGCCGAAGGTCAGGAAGTTATAGACATACGCAAGCTCCGCTTCACTGTTGCTGCCGGAGAGCATTTTGCGCGCGCTTTCCTTCAGGCTGTCCATGGCAAACAGCTTGTGGGCGAATGCCGGGTCAACGTTGTTGTTGATGATCAGGCGGGCAAATTCCAGATTCTCCTCCAGATACCGGCAGGCGGCGGTGATGATTTTCTCCGGTTCGGTTTCATGGCGCTCGATGGCTTTTGCGATAAAGTCCAGCATATCCTTTTCCATATCGGTCAGCAGATCGAACTGACTTCCGTAATACTTATAGAATGTCGTTCGGTTCACGTCGGCTCTTTCACAAAGCTCCCGAATGGAAATGTGGTATATGTCCTGTTCCTTCAGCAGCTCGATCAGCGCGGCCTTCAGCAGGCGCTTTGTCATCGCAATGCGGCGATCCTCTTTTTTCTCCATGGCAGCCTCCTAAAAATGAATTTTTTTTGAACCCTCAACATTTCCCAACGGTGTGTTGATTTTTATTCCATACCGAAAGAACTGTCGGTTGAATAATCAACATGTGTTCATCATAATGAAACAAACGGAAAAAGTCAAGAAGGGTAATGCGCCATGAAAAAGCTTGCAGAGTTTCTTATAAACCGCCGCCGCGTTCTCACTGCCGTCATGCTTGCGCTGACGGCAGTTTGTGCCGTTCTCGCGCTGCGCGTTCCGATCAACCGGGATCGGACAAAATATCTTGCGGACAGCTCCGAAATGAAGCAGGGGCTTTCCATTATGGAGGACGTCTTCCCCGAGTCCGACGAGACGGCGTCGATCCGCGTGATGTTCGATGATCTGACCGCCGATCAGATACCCGAAATCAAAGCGCAGCTGGAAGCCATACCGAACGTAAGCAGCGTCGCGTACGAAGCCGGCAGCGAGGAATACAATAAGGACAATCACACGCTCTTCGTTGTGAACAGCCGGTACGATTACGACACCGACGAGGAGCACGCGATCGAAGCCGCTATCGAAGAGGGCTTCACCGGCTATACGATGGCGTATGAGAATAACGATGTCCCGGCAACGGAGCTTCCGCTCTGGGTCGTCGTTCTTGCGCTGACGCTCGCCGTTATCATTTTGCTGGTCATGTCCGATTCATGGCTGGACCCCGTGCTGTTTCTCGTCACCATCGGCGTCGCCGTCGTGCTCAACATGGGAACGAACATCCTGTTCCCGTACGTCGATGAGATGACTGCAACGGTCGGCCCCATTTTGCAGCTCGTGCTCTCCATGGACT
>ERZ773139.2310-NODE-2310-length-19384-cov-4.890579_pt1 | contig 19384 bp, 18 predicted proteins | sample MGYA00580854_ERZ773139 | MGnify/ENA primary metagenome ERZ773139 (study PRJEB29015, sample SAMEA2737809) | human gut metagenome | biome: human gut; feature: human-associated habitat; material: faeces | place: China | collected 2012 ...
CTTGACAGATATGAAGAGTTCATCTTTCTGAAACTCTTCATAAGTATCTTCAATGTTAGCCCTTTCTTCACCTACTAAGAAAGGTGCTACAATCCAATATTGGTACCAAGCTTGACATTCTTCTGATAGAGCTCTATACAAATATTGTAGAACTACACTGACGTCAATTCTATCTTCAATCTCATCCCCAACTGAATCAGGAACTTGACTATCTGCTATTCTTGATAATTTCTTCAGGTCCATATAAAATAAAATTAGTTTGTTAGACAGAACGCCTAACAAACTAATATACAAGAATATGACTATAATATAACTAAGATAGTTATTATGACGGTACCTTCAAAACACCAGTGCCGACTTTCAGAATGTAGACCTTAACAGGAATCTCATGAAAATACATCATCCGTTCATAATAACTATCATTACCACGAGCAACAGACTTAACTGTCCCTTGAGCATTTACTTTCATAGAATTGAATAAATCAGCAGGAGAAATGCAATCATTCTCTGTAGGAATTGCCATAATAGTCAGTACCGGATTGAAATTACTCACTGATAAACGGTATTTATTCTGATAGCAAGACTTCTTCAATAAAGGAAATACAGTATTAACAAAATCACACAAATCCCTATCTTCCTTTCGGACAACCAAACAACCATCTTTGGTCTTGAATTGTTCTTCCTCGGTAAGAAATACTTCCGAGTTTAACTTTCTGCAATCATTACATTGAGAGCCTACACAAAGCCGAAAACCTTTAAACTTGATACAAAATGATGTTCTGAGAACCAATATTAAGATTGCTACAGAAATAATTAAATAAATAGTGTTCATATTGAAATTGTTAAATTAAAATCTAAAAATAAAGTTACATATGATTCTTGTTATTAGGTGAGAATACCTCTACCTTGTAAATTCCTTGCTCAACATCTTCTGGAACGAGAACAAACTTAGTAATTCCGAGATTGATATACTTCTGAGTAATTGGATTTGCTTGACGAATAGAATAAGTTCCGCCAGTACTAATAATCTTGAAAGCATCTTCTGAATCCGATTGAATGAACTTGACATAAATGGTATCAGTCTCATCAACCATCATGACTACCTTATTAGAATATTGAGCCTTTATAAACCCAAACCTTTGCTGGACATTCATCCCAAAATAGATGATACCTCTTAAGTCCATTGAAAACATGAGACCTTGTGACTCTTTAATGTCTTGTCGAAACATGACTCTTAAAGTCTTACCGTTAACTGTTACTTCCTTTTCCATATTATTTAAATTAAAGCTTTGTTAAGATTATTCAAGAACTTATTGACATACCTGCCAAACTGCTCCTCTCCAATCTCTTGAAGTTCTTTTACACAATCAATACGGACGACATATCTCTTACTTGCTTTTACAGAAACTGACTCACTATCAATTTTACAAGTCAATACTTTGCCGTAAATGATTACATCAGTCTGTCCGAACTTATCTTGAATGATAACTTTCTGAGCATTGATAACTGACTCTGTTAATCCATCTACATCATAGAATAACTTTCCTTCAAGTTTGTTCTTTAAATCTTTCTCTAATCCCATATTATTAATAATTAAGTTACTCGTTATAACTAATACGGGTGAATAGATACACTCTACACACCCGTAACAATAAACTTAATTACAACTTATATGAAACTGAACAGAACATTATTCTTCTTTCTTCTCTGCCTCCTTCTTAGCTAACTTACGCTTATAAATTGCCAAAGGAGTTGTTATTTTAGTCTCAACTGTACCTTCTTTTGTTACCTTGTCAAGAATGTGAGACCAAAGTTCTTTATCTTTAATCCACTTAGGAGGATTCTCTTTCAAATGATCAACTGTGTATTTCTTGTTACCTGACAGAATTACTTCATCAGCGTCCTCTATCCAATAATCTTCATAATCATCTGAAATCTCATCAACAACATCAAGATTATATTTCTTAGCAAAATCTTTTACTCTCAGAAGCTCCTCTTCTGACAATTCTGAAAGATTTGGGTACATCATAAGAACTTCCGGAATCACTGTCCAATCTCTTCCATCAATACCGACATAAAACTTACCATCCTCAGATCTTACCGGAAATCCATATTCAGACATTGAACAACAGAAATCATCAATGCATTCTTTATAACCTCTCATCCAATCCTCATCTGAATCTTGAATAAATTCACAATGAGAATCATAAACTCTGCTACCAAGCTCAATCTTAGAAATCTCACTATCCAAATGCGGATATGCTTTTATAAATTGCTCTTTCTTTGAATCAAACTTAGACTGATTAGTTATTCTAATCAAAGCTGAATTGATAGCTCTAAGAACTTGCTTTTCCGGACGTCCTTCATACTTAGAAACAAACGATTGAAGACTTGCGTCCACCTGACTTTGAGTCTTCTTCACTTCTTTCACTTTCTCCTTAACCTTAGAATTCTCAGTCACCTCAATTCCTGATAACTCTTTAATTTTATCAGATAAAGTTGGATATGCTATAGCAAAAGCTTCAGCTCTTGTCTTCATCTTAACAGGGTCCTTAATCTTAAGAAGATGAGCCCTTATCCCCTTGATAATATCATCATCTGAGCGACCTTCATACTTTTTCTTAAAGTCATCTACTCTTTTATCTGACCTCAATTCAGGGTCTACATAATTGTCAATCTCTTTTCTCTTGATTTCTTTCTCAAGCTCTTTCTCAAAAGTGTCCTTATCAGCATCTACCCAAGTTTCACCATCATCAGCTGAAATTGCCAAAGGCACTACAAGCAATTTAGGCTTCCAACAAACAAGAGACAACCCATCAAAGTTTCCTTTATAGACAATCCCTTCTACCTTAATTTTACTCTTTCCGCCTCTCTTAAAGAAATCCCATATCTCAACTGCTGAATTGGCAGTAGAATTGGAATATGGTCTTAAATCAGATATTCTCAACGAAATAGTTTCTTCCCATCCTGACTTAGTTTTCTTCTTTACATCCTGAAATCCAAACTTATCGAGTTGATACTGAATAAAATTATCCTTATCAGAAACATTTCCGAACCATCTTTCAAATGGTTCATACTCAAGGAAGAAGAAGTAATTAAGGTTTTTAATTTCAGCCTTAAGAATTAAGGGACCGTAATTATGTTTTTGTGCCTGATACAGATGTAAATTTGCATAGAAACCAGGTCCTATCATTGCACCACCTGCTCTTCCTGCAGTAAACTCTTTTCTAATTATAATATCAGCCAAATCCTTGGAGCGAGTGGAATGCCATACTATGCATTTCCCATTCTCGATGTTATCTTGAACTCTGCTTAAATATCTTTCTTTTAAGCCCATGACAAATATGTGTTATTAATGTTAATATTCTTATGTTCAAATATATTAACATCTACACTGAACTAAGGATTGGATGATTTCCACAGCTCTCTTGAAAATCTTCCGAAATAACTGTATTTAATATAAGGATTTCCTGCCAATTCTCTCATTAAATCAAGATTAGTAAACCTTACTCTAAAGACTAACCTTCTCCCTTGCGCAGTTTCTATTTCTTCAAACTTCACATCATTACAATATTTTCCGACAGAAACCCATGTACCTGACAACCATTCGTAAGGCTGTAAGAATATTACTAAATAACTCTTCTTAAACATATCAATTAAATTTACTATAAATTACGAGAGTGAGCTCAGAACATTAATCCTGAACCCACTCCACTTGTCAACGTTAAGCTGACTTCTACACTATTTCTTGAAATACTTTTCAAACTTACCTTTCTCCCTTTCTTCAGGTGGAATATAAGGAAGTCCCATAGCTTTAAACATATCCTCTTCTGTTTTATTTGCAAGAAGATTGCCTTCCTTATCATAGATGCCATGTTCGTTCAATTTCATACCTTTAGCCTTAAGCCATCCACGAAGTTTTATATTGAACTCTGCACTACCTGTCCTGTAAAGGAGATAAGAACCCCATTCACCAGGCTCTACTCTCGATACGTCAAAGTCATAATCATAATAAGTTCCTCTGATAATATCAGGTCCTGCCATTGTTCTTTTATATTCAGGGTCTTGTTGAAGAATATCCTCTATCTTCTTAAAATCAGAAGAATCGGTTTCAACTAGAATGTCAATATCCTTAAAATCACTCTTTCCTCTACGATAAGAACCTACAATCTCCCAAGTCGGATAATCTTTAAACATCTCCTTAATCTCGGGAACTAAATCATCAAGTTCTTTTCTTGGATGTCTTTTAGGAAGTTCTTCATCAAGAAGATTTAAGTGCTTACACTTACCTCTATACTTGAAACCTGTGCAAGAACAAGTCCACTTAGAACCCTTCTTTTCCAAATCATAAGTATGCTCACCATCCTTAAGAACTTCATACTTAGTGTTGTTTACTTTCTTAACCGAGTACTTTTCATCAGAGTCATACACTCCCTCATATTCAGCAGTCGAGAATACAGGCAGAGTTATTTTAATAGTTCCATCATCAAGAATTTCATAAATCAAATCCAGCTGCTCAAGTCTTTGCAAGACTGCATTATAATTCTTTGAAGAAGAATTAACAAAGATATCCTCATAATCCATGTCGAAAGTCATACTCAATTCACCAATTGACTTTAACCAGTCAATAAGGTAAATAGCTTGATCTTGAACATCTTCCAAGGAATCTGAAATAGGATTAAGATGGTTCTGTGCCATCTTAATGAGTTTCATGGAAGCTATTGAATTAATAGACTTCAAATCAGTAAATTTCTTCTCTTCAGCATCATACTCAAATATAAACGGTTCGTACTTCTCAAACCCTACTTTAATGACATTGTCATCTTCTCTAAACTTCAACTTAGGTCCGTTCCAATTGGTATTCAAGAAATCTGTAAAGAATTCCATGTCAAATGAATCTGACATTTGAATTGAGGGTTCATAATCAGGTTCTATTTGAAGAACGTCATCAACTGACTCTTTAACAATCACGTAAAGCTCTCCAAAATCACCCTCATCTTTATAATCTTTTGAAAGATTTACAGTCTGATCTTCGAAATTAACTTCAACTACACCGTTATGAGGTGGCAAATTAAACTTTAAGAAAGGATAATTTGAATTGGTTGTTATGTCATTAGTGTGACCTGAATTAATCCATTTAGTCATAACTTCGGCAACTACATTATCAACATCAACAGACGCATCAAATATCTTAGAGTCAGCAACCTTAGAATCTTTCACATCATTCTTCTCCCAATCTTTAGGAGTCACATCAGCTTCAGTCAACTGACAATCCATTGGATCTTTATCAGGTCTCCATTCATTAATTCGAGCAGAGCCAAGTCTTTTATTCTTACCAAACTCCTGACCAATCAACTCTACGCATTTATCCAAATATTCAGGATTGAGAGTTGGTTTCCCATCTACCATCACAGTAGCTTCTTTTCTTACTGAATTAGGAATGTTTGATACGGCTGCAATCTCTTGTTCTTTTCCGTCTACATAAGCAGAAATCTTAAATCCACCAATCAAATCCTTAAATCCCTTGCCTTCTGATGATTTAACTGCTCCAGTGATAAAACCATCAACAGTAACAAACCCCTTCAACTTCTGCATTTCAGAAGAGCGGTTTCCTTGTTTGTACTTCATTGATCGCTTCTTCATCATACAATTATGAACAAGTACTCCCTCTACGAAATAATTATGATTGTCCTCTACTTCTATATCCCAAGCTCTTATTAATTTTGCTTTGTACTTTGATTTACTTGGAGAATCTACAATTAAATTTCTCTTAACTATTCCATAGTTAACAGGTTTTGGCTGTATAAACTCTTCAATAGGATCTCCTCCAAGTTTATACTTCATACACGGATGAACATATTTCCCTATCAAAGAAACCAGCTTCTTTTTATCCTCTCCGCTAATCTTAACCTCTAATCCAGCTCCATTAACAACTCTCTTATCAAGCTCAACATATGAATTTATTCCAAATCTCTTCAAAAGATTTACAAAAGCCTCAATAGATTCTTTATCAAACGATTCCAAACTAAAAGTTATCGAAGTTTTATTTCTTCCATAAGAAGAGCCGTCTCCCATGAGAGCATATGCCAATGCTATTTCATTAGCATCCTCACATATTTTGACATAATCTTGCTTCTCCCCTGTATGATATTTATCTGTCCATGCTGTATGACGCTTCAATAAATTAATTCTTCCTATCAAAGAGCCTTTACCTGAAATATAAGTTTTATCTGTCGATTGACAAAATGAAGAAAATATAGATTTAGTATATTCTAAATAATCTCCTACTTTCTGACAAAGAGAACAATTCCCTTGCTTTGATTTAAATCCATCAGACAATATCCATCCCAGAATAGCCTGTTTTCTAAAATCATCCATTTCATAATCATATTCATAACAAAACTCAGATTCAGAAACAGGTTTGTACCCATCTTCAAAGATTTTATGTTTTTTAGTCATTAAGATTCTTTGATAAGACAAAGAAGAACTCTTTCCTCCCTTAGCTTTTGGAGATAAACCATGATATACAGTGCACCATTCATTTAACGGCTTTAGTCCATTATCAAATACATTGATTATCTTCTTAGGCTCCAACCCTCTCTCATTCGACCAACTCATCACATATTCTCCTTCTTTCAAAGAATCAATTCTTTTGAAAGAACCATCAGCCATCATAACTCTCGAATGACCTTCAAAACATCCCTCTTTACCTTCTTTCACATATTGCTGGAATATCTCCCATGCTGACTTGTAAGAAGTAACTGAATCTACTTTCTGAATAGGTAAATCAGGATTATCATGTCTTAACATTTCAATAGCAGTACCTGCAAGCTTATCTCTTTCCTCATAAGGTAAATCTTGAACATCATCACCATTAAAGTAAAGAATATCAAAACACTTGTAAACTAGAGGTCCATTATACTTCTCTTGAATCTCAAGAGATTCTTTTGCATTCATATGCACTAATGCAACTACTGCTTGGAGAGGAGATTCTGTGACAGTCTGACCTGTGTCAATTTTAGTTCTCTTAGAGAACAATTCACCATCAAGTACTGTTTTTCCCTTAAATGGATTTTTAATGTCTTGGAAACCGAGCACACTATCTTGATGAGGAGTGAATAAAAAATCAGAAACTGATTTACTTCGTGAAGTCATTCGTACCTTGTCACCGTTAATAGTAAGAATTGACCTCATGCCATTAATCTTCTCTTGAAGAATCCAATCAGTATCCTTAAAGTTCTCATTAATCCAATCCTTAGTAGCCTTTGTAGAGTCTTTTGCAAGCATCGGGTCAAATTGATCAGGAAACTCCTCCCCAGGATGATTTTGAGCCCATAATGCCATTGCAATTACCTGCTCCATTTCTTTAACAGATTTGCCATCAGGATCAAGTCCGAGAGCTTTAATCTTATCCTTTAACACTGATGAAGACATGGCATCACAAATATGAATTGAAAAAGAATCTGACTTCTTGCCTTTCATGCCTGACTTACCTGCCTTGTAAAGTTCATTTGCAATGACACCGATAGGTCCTGCAATTGCAACTGCATTCTCCTTAATATCTTTGCCAACTTCCTTAGAAACTGTCGTTGCAATTCCCTTCAAGGCTCCAGTTATCTTAGAATAAGATTCCTTAAATGCTTCTTTTACCTTACCATCCTTGTCCTTAACAACATTAGGTCCAAGTTGACTTATTTCTTCAAGAGCTGTTTTAACTTGAGGGTCAGTAGATGCATTGAATTGAGTTTTAATCTCATCATTATCTTCCCAAATAGACCCTTGCTCAACACCGGAACTGTTCTTAACAGAAACTTTATTTCCTATCTTTCTTGCTGAATAATTTACATCAAGATTATAGTGCTTCAGCTGAGCTTCAACAATAGTCAAAAGTAAGTCTGTGTCAATAGAATCAGACACCCTCTCATCGTAAATCAATCTCTTTAAAATCTTCATAAGATTAAAAGCAAATGACTTACCTCCTACATCGAGAGTTCCTTTCAAATCACCATTTCTTGATTTAACTGTATAATCTCCAGTCAATAACCTGAGCCTCATCTCAATAGTCCCATAACTAATAATTAAATTATTAGAGACTCTTGCAACCCTATAACCCAACTCCTTGAGTTTTGTGAGTGCTTTAATTATCTCTCTGGACTCAACAGAATCATCAGCTATTCTTGCTAACTTCTTTATATCCATATCATCTTTTATTTTAATTTATAAAGCAAGAGCCATACTCACGTACAGCTCAAACTCCAAACATAAATCTTGAAAGAAAATGACTATTTCCTTCTGCCGAACTTAATCACTATGCTATCGCTTATTTTCTTTGCTGGTATCCTGTAAATGCCAGCATCATCTTTAATCCAATTTTCTTGCTCGTACTGCTCTACTGAATCTTCCAACTCAACAAGACCTTCCTTAGTAGGTTTGTAAAGAGCTATAGCATTTGTAGAGTCATAAGCAAGATAACTATCACCAACTCTTCGGATAATTGTCACAGAATAGCTATCTGAAATAGCAACATTTGCGGAATCTCCGGGCTGATAATAAGAATCAATAACTCGTACAGAGTCTTCTACTTTCTTAAAGTCTTTTGCAACCTTGTCAAGCTTTGATTTCAAAGACTCATCAAGAACTTCAATATCTTCAATTCTATTTTCCGGCATTCTGATAACTGCTACTCTCATTCCGTCATTGATTACATCACAATCATCAGCTCCATTTCTCTTTAAAATGAATTCCTCTCCAAGATGCTTCTTGATTGATTTTTCCAACTCTTGGAAATGTTCCTCATCAGAATCCTGAACTCTTGATTTCTTGTAAAGAGCCAAAGGCACAGCAATTCTAACTTCCCTTGTTCCTTCTTTAGTGGCTTCTTTAACGGACTCTTTCCAAAGCTCTTCATCTTCAGCCCAAGCAGGTTTGTTATTCAACAAATCTTCCTGAGTGTAAGTTTCTTCTTTGTAGGAATCCTGAACCATCATCTGACGACATTCTCTTATCTTCTCAGTAACAACTTCAATCTTATCTTGAAGTTTGTTCTGCTCTTTAGCATATTTCTGCACTGCCGGACCGTTATCATAATCCTTCAGAACTTCAGGATCATTCTCCATGTCAGAATAACTCTGATCGAGTTTATCTTCAAGAGAAGATAACTCTTGTTTCAAGTCCTCAAGCTTCTTCTGATAAAATTCTTTTCCTCTTCTTGATTTCCTACCCTTCTTGATCTTCTGAATCTTATCATCGTTTACAGCAAACTGTTTTTCAGTAGAACCAACTGCATATTTAACAATGTGTTTCTTACCTCCAAAGTGCTCAACATATTCAGCTTCAACCTGACCGTAATTTGGAAGTTCAACAAGAACAGTTTCTTTCTTCCGAAACTTAGGCTTTGTTTCATCTTCAGAATCCTGAACTTTCTCAAGATATTCAGTAAAAATTGTTTCTGTGTTCTTAAAAATCTCATCAATATCCCTGACAGAAACAAACCCGCCTCTTTCTTCCTCTTTTCCATTTACAGAGAAGACATAAGTTGCTTCATTCAACAGGAAGCATAAATAGAATTCAGGTTCATCTTCAGTTACACCTCTGTGGTAATAAGCGACCATGTCATCTTTTACTTCCGGAGAAGTTACTTGACCTATTAAGTACTGAGCGCCAAGTTCTACAATAGCAGTAGTCGTTACATCAGAATCAATTATTTGCTCTGAGTTCTCAGACTGTTTAACAACAGTATCATCGATAGCATCCTCTTTCTTATAAGATTTAACTATTTGACGATATGCTCTCATAACATCATTCTTTTCCTTGAAAGGATAGAAATCAGTCTTTTGAAGACGTTCCATCAAATCATCGTCACCTTCTGCTGATAAATCATTCTTGATTGTTACCCCAAACACGACACCATCTTTGTCCTCTACTGACAAATAGAAAGTCCCGTCTTCATCTTCAGCATACTTAAGGCTTCTATCATTTCCTATTGGGGAGACTTTAGAAACCTTCATATCATCAGCCTTTCTATCAGCTGAATCTTGAATCCTTGCTAACTTTTTGAAGTCCATAATGTTTATTTAATGTGGCAACGTTTCAATTACACCTTCGATATAATCGAAAACAGCTTTTGCCATAATGTTAATTCCCTTGTAAGATTCTCTTAACTTAATAAAGTACTCTCCTGAATCAAGATAAACTTCAAGAACAGCTACTTCTTCCTTTTTGAGTTTCACTGTTATTGTCCTTCCTCGATAAAGTTCAAAGTACAAACCCTTAGACCAAGAAATGCCTGTATCTTCCTCCAACCATTCGGTTAGAGTATCCTCAAACTTTGATATCAAAGCAAGTCTCTTATCAACAGACTTTGCATTATCGTCCTGAATCCTTATTAATTTCTTTATGTTCATACATTAACTTTATCAATTGCCTTCTGTAAATCAGAAATCAGTTCATTGTAGGAGTTAGAATGACCTTGTTCCATATCATCACTCCCAAGCAAAGATACTGACCAATCAAATCCATTCCTTCTTTCTATTACGTTAATATTGAGATGCCTATAAGCCACAATGTGCTGTAGTTTCTCTCTTTCATCAAGAGCTTCTCTATAAGCTTTATCAAGATTAGTGAAGAACTCATCAATCTCAGATTGAGGAACAGATTTAGATTCCTTAACCTGAGCATTCCACTCATCAGATAATCTTCTTACCTCCTGACGCTCCTTGACAGTAGTTGCACCTCTGCGTGGACTTACTTTTCCTATCCTGTTTCCATCAAGGATTATCTTAAACGAGTAATTCTCAGGAGCCACATTAGTCAAAATTACTTCTACAGGTCTTGAAATGACCTTGTAAGTAGTATTACTTTTGAAGTAATCTGCTAAATCATCTCCGAAAGAATCCATTATTTTAGATAATTTCTTTATATCCATGACTTATATGTTTTATTACATATATCTTAAACAGAAAGGGAGCACAATAAATGCACTCCCTTACACTCAATATCAACTCAAATGATTAGTTTGTCCGTCTTACAATGAAAGAGCCGTTTTGGTTCTTCATACAAAGACCTTGTTCATTGAAGTCGTATTTGATGTCATTACCGGTCACGTCAAGATAAGGTTTCATTACCGATGCAGATACCTTCATTTCTCCAGGCTCTGCTACCTTTCCTTCAGTAATCTTGAACTGATAATTAGATGTTTTTGTCATCTGTTGGTCGTGAAGTGTCAACTTCATTTCATCCTCACTGAATGAAACTGTAACAATATCAGACAAATAATCCAATGATTTTACAAGAGCAAACAATCTCGGCATTGAATCATTCATCACAACAACTTCTGCTTCAAAGTTCAATGATTTAGCAACTGTCGGAGAGAAATGCTGAGTAATATCAGTAGATACCGGAACTTCACAATAGATGAGACCATCAGCCTCAAGAAGCATTGTTTCTTCAGTCTTATCGTACTTAATATCTACTTTTGCGAGCTCCATCAAAACACCAAGTAAATCAACTACAGGCTTGAAAAGCAAAAGGTCAAACTGCTCAGAGAATGGGGATTTTACACATGCAGAGAATACACCAGTGTTAAAATAACACTTATCATCTTTTACAACAATAATTTTCTCAGATGCTCGGTCAGATGTGGAAAGAATCGAGCCAAGTTTACGGAAATTGTAAAGACCAAGCTCCTTATCGATTGTATCCTTAAGAGTCTTTCTCTCAAACTTGAACTCCTCATCATTCAATTTCTTTGTTTCAAGGAACAGAAGAGAATCAAAGATTGAAAGATTGTAAGTGTCATCAGTCTGAACAATCACGATACTTGCATATTGTTCTGCAATCAATCTCTTAAGAAGAGCAACCTCGATACAGAACTTGTCAACCATCTTCTGAGACTTGTTGTTGACCTTCATTGCAATTCGATAAGGTTTATTTGAGTATTTTAACTCAACAGTGTCCTTATCTACCGAACTGATTTGAACCGACTTGCCATACTGATCGACTGTTGTTTTTGTGAGAGGTTCGACTGCACGAACAAAATTCGCAAGCTCTCTTTTCGGAAGAACTATAAACTTCTCGTAATCAGCGAGACCGACATTGAACTCAGCAGAGTCAAAATCTTCCACATTATCCAAATCAGCTTCTAAATCTCCCATTGTCTGTGATTCAGCTGCAAACTCGGGATCGTTCTGAGCTGACATTCCAGTCATATCCTCTTGATCCAACGAGAATTCATCTTTTTCTTTTGCCATAATTTACTTATTTTCTATTGATATTTTTATAAATACGGGTTCACCTGTCACATCCTTATATCCAATATAATCGGACATCAAGTCAGTAGATAAAACCGGAAATTCTTTTCTTGAGAACTCTACATAAAGTTGAAACTTCAAATCAAACTCATAGAGGTACTTATGTACACCATACTTACCTGCAAAGAATGTGCTGTTTTGAAACTTCTTAAGAAGTCTATCAATAGCACTATCAATTCTATTGACAGGGACTGATTCATCCATCTGAAACTCTGCAAGCAAACAATCTTTCTGAGGATTGAGTTTATAAACTATTTTCTTTTCAAATTCTACCATAACTCTTATTTTGATTCTCTGATATTCTTAGTTTCTGTAAGTACCTCTCGAATATATTCAACAGTCTCTTCTGTAGAAACCATACTGACTGCTTGAATAAGAGAAATGTCTTCAGCAGACGCTGCTTTGATTTGATCAATAATTCCCTGATAATCATTCTGAATCTTATCAGCCTTTCCTTTCTTCTCTTTGAAAATTAAAGATGAGTCAATACAAGGAACATCATAAAGTTTTGTTATCCATGTATTGTCTTTCTTAAGCTTGATTCTCAAAATCTGAGGTGTTCTTATTTCAGAATCATTTCTAATCCCTCTAACAAGAGCCCCAATTCTATAAATCACTGAATTGTGATAAGCTACCGGCTCATATTGAACATGATCATGCCCTAAACAAATCACACAAGGATCTTCAGTCGGAACATCCTCAAATAAGAACGTATTAGGTCCATCTTCTTGATTAAGAAAACCATGAAATATTCCGAGCTGAGGTAAACCACAATTCTGCATTGGTCGTGTGAACGCTACTTTACATTTCTGACCTGAACCGTCCTCATAAATAAAGTCTTCTCCAGGAATAAATGCCCTCCAAGTCTCATCCTCATTAAGAAGATAAGTTGAAGTCTTGTAGTTATTCTCCACATTATTAAATGTGGTACAATGATTGCCGTAAATAGTCCAAGGTTTCTTATCTGCCTTCTTCATTATCCTTACAACCGCAGATTTGACCAAGTCAGGAACTGTTGGAGTATCAAAGAAATCACCACCCATCACGAGCTGAGCTCCCCATTCATTTGCCTTCTGAACAGCAAACTCCAGCTTCTTACATATTGTTTCAAGATAATCCTTATCTGTTCTTACATTAGAGGATTTCCTTACATGAGCATCTGTTAAAAATACAAATTCCATATTAAATTATTTTATACTTTAATACGTTAAATTGTAGTTACGACTCATTAGAACTTCAATAAAGTCATACCCTTCAGAAACAAACATTTCAGGAAAATCAAACATGAATATTGCTGGAACATCTTTGGGAATATCGTAAATCTCTGAATCAGATAATCTCTTAGCGAATGACTTATAATTAACAAGAGGATTGTAGAACTTTATTCCACTACCTTGAAAATTGACAATCCTTACACAAGATTGCTTATTCTCACTCTTCAATTGATTCTTACGATTAGCTATTTTAGCCTTTATTCCTGAATCCATTCCAGTTACCTGTTTATCCTGAACAAATGACATTGAAATGTGATTCAAATCAAAGAAGTTAAGAATCCATACCTTGCCTCTCAACTCTGAAAGTTTCTTGTTTTCATCATAAAGAACACAAGTCTGATACTTAGAATACAGAGTATCAAGTATGTGACTTGCACTCATCTCAAATGGAAATTCATTACTTCTTTTCAAAATTAAAAAGAAACATTCTTTAGGATGAAGATACCTCATGTACTGATTCACTTCTTTCATGAAAGAATCAAACTCCCTAATTACATGCCTTCCATAAGTTATAACAATATCATTGTTTAACCATGCTAAAGTGAGTTCAAACACTCTAACACCTTGATAGATTTGTTCAGATAAATCCCAAGATTGGTGTCTGTGACGTTTTGATACTTTTCTGTAAAATGAAAAGCTCTCATTTGTTCCTATCAGACTTAGATTAGAAAAGGGCACATTATCATGCACCCTACTCAAACAATCGTACTTTCTTCTTTTCAAAAGTTGGTTGTATTCGACATTTTTATTGGTTCGTGGTACACTACACACAATCAATGTGAATAGAGGTGACTGCGTTGCTTGCGTTATATCTAAGTGTGCTTGATGATCGAAACTTTGAAGAAGATTTTACCGAGGTGTACAATACATACAAACGGCTGGTTTACCATACCGCTTACAAAATCATGGATGATTCGTATCTGGCAGAGGATGTGCTACAAGAGGTATTTTTGTACGTTGCAAAAAATTTTTCTAAAATTCATCGAGAAAACTGTCACGAACTCGCTGCTTATCTCGTTAGTTGTAGTAGAAGCCGTGCATATGATATGCTTCGCAAACAACGAGAAGAATTGCTGGAAGATGTCCCAAACGAACCAGATGCCGCTCCGGTGCCGGATGATGCAGCAGTTAGCACCGATAACATTGAACGTCTAACAGAACTGATTGGCCAAATGAAACCGATGTACCGTGATCCGCTACGCCTTTTGGCAATGGGATATACAAACCGTGAGATTGCAAAATCGCTGGGATTAACGGATGAAGTGGTACGAACACGGCTCTTTCGAGGACGAAAACTATTATGGAAGGAGATGAACAGCCATGAGTGAGCGGACAGACATTTCATTTGATGCGGCTTTGATGATGGCACTTCGTGCAGATGCGCAAAGAGAACTGGATTCGCTTCCAACGCCAAAGCAGTTTGAGGAAATCTACCCAGATACGTCCCAATGGGACGAACGAATGACAGAGGCCTTAAAGAAGAAAAAGCACCACCCAGTGTTGAAACGAGTACTAATTGCGGCATTGACACTCGTAATGCTGACGGTTGGTGCTCTTGCGGTCAGCGCTGATTTCCGCAGGGCAGTCTATACGATGATTCAAAAATTTCTGCCCATTGAGATGCAGCTGACTTATCAGGTGGATGGCGAACCGCTGGAGTGGCTCCCGGATGGATACAGCGACCATTATGTGCCGAACGGCTTTGAAATGGACGATGTGCAGAAATTTGAGCGAGCAGAAAACTTTTTACATGTTTACTCGTCAAAAGAAACAGAGGAAAGCTACACAGTCCGTTGCTCAATTATCCAGCCAGGGCAGCAGTCCCTGTTTGATAATGAGCATACAGTGTACGAAACCGTAAAGGTCGGAGAAGCAGATGGTGTACTTGGAACCAGTACGGATGAACATGGAAAGAATGTTTATACTCTAAGTTGGGAACATCGGGGGATTACACATACCGTTATGGGAAACATTCCATACGATGAGATTATGAAAATTGCGGAAGGTATCCGTTAAGAAAGCTGGACACTTGTGAGAGTTCACAAATGTCTGGCTTTCTTTTTGTCTGAACTTACAAAGATGGAAAATTTGAAAAATTTTCTCCTGAAAATTGAAACGAAGCGAATGCGAATTGCGTTGATTATACAAAGGCTCTTGATGGGAGCAAAAAAACGGAGGTGTATGTCTATGTCGAAAAAGCGTTTGTTGTCCATTGTTGTTTCAGCGGTGATTCTCTTGAGCTTTGCCTGCACCGCAATGGCCGCTGAAAAGTCTGAACGGTATGTAGGCGATAGTACGGTCAACGGATCTATTTACCAAACATACTATCAGGTTGATGCCCAGACTCGAACTGGAGTAAAGAAAATCAGCGTTTCAGGCGTTCTCTATGAAAAGGGGACAATTGGAACATGGCAAAAAGTAAGTAGCTGCTCAAACAGCAGCACGACCTCAACCTGCATGGTGAGCAGTAGCTTTAACACTAAGCCCGGAAAATCTTATAGGCTTGAGTATTCTGCGACCTTTAGCTATTCCGATGGACGGAGCGAAACCATTACCGGAAGTACCAGTAGATAAGTGGAGTTTGTTATATATTTCAGCAAGTTAGAAAGGTGTGAGGTAATTATAAAGGCGAGACCAACGCGAGTTATCCGATACCTAGCTATAGTCGCACTGTGCTTGCTTTTGGGCTTTATGCTTGGAAGAAAAAGCAAATATGAAAAACGAGATTATTTGAAACAATTCAAAATTGGAAAAGCAACATACTCTGAATCGTTGATATATGAGGCTTATGGCGGATTGCAAAATGATGGGATAATGTTAGCGGTATACTACGATGTGGATGCAGCCAAAATTATTCATCAACTCGATTCATGGGAGAAAATTAATGATTCTCCAACCATATCTTCTATATTAAAAAATGTGTCGTCATATTTTGGATTAGATTTTGTGATTCCTGAAATTGCAAGTGGAAATTTTTTTCTTTATGATAATAGTCAGCATAAGGAACTACGCTCGGAAGCCGAAATGAATACATTGCTTTTACATTCTGAAGATGTGAATTTTAGTCTCGTTGTCTGGGATGATGAGAAGCACACAATTTATATAGTAGAGTACAGAATTTAAGGAGGTTCGTTATGAAGAGGTTCGTATCATTAATTCTTTCAGTGTGTTTTTTGTTTTCGATAAATACTGTGTCTTATGCTGCTAACATAAGCAGCCGTAAAGCTAGCAATCCTGTTATTCAAAGCATGAATGATAAGTATCATGTTGATTTTTCGGGAATGTCGATAGATGAATTAAATAAGTTTATCGATAAGATGAAAGATGAAGATCAAACACGTGCATCTGGAAATTTGTTAAATAATACACAGCTTGCATGGTTGGCAGCTGCGCAAATTGCACGGGATAAGGGATATGAATGTGCGGCTCTTATGGTTGAATTCTCTGTATATAATATTGACTATTCTGAGAGTGTGACGGATTCTTCGACGCCATTGCTTGACAAGTTAAACACGACAACAGTTTTTAATAATTATAAAAACAAAGTACTTAATAGTGGCTTGAAAGATTTTAGTGGAGGAAGTTGGTCTTTTACAATTCAAAAGTCTGATAATGCAGATTTATTCTATGCATTGCATAGGGTAAGCACCTCTGGAACAGGCTTCATGATTGGTAATTCTATAATGTATTACTTGATTACCGTTCATGACACATTTGATTTTGCATATGACAACAACTATGACGACTTGTTTACTACTACAGTGAACAATTGGGCTTGGTTGTGCCAGCAGACGCATGTGTTGAATCCCATAGAGATAAATCTTAGCACGGCTATTGGATAAAAAATCAGTGGTATTTATTTTTTTGCGAAAGTAAAAGTTGAAATCTAAAATAAGGATGGCTCTAACGTATGAAAAATTTTACGGAGGTGTTTCCAATGCAGAGCAACTGATGTATAAGAAATCTTGTGTATACTCTAAAAGTAAAGAAGGAAAATTAAAATAGCTAGTGAAAAAATATCTCGTAGAATTTTTTTGAAAGCAAGTGGGATTGTGGCTCTTTCTTCAATGGAGCTTAACTCTGGGCTGACTGCTTTTGCAGATAATCAAAGTGATGGAAGCAAATCTCATATCGAGAGATACCATAGATACGATTTTGATACAAAAGAAGAATCTATAGAGGAAATTATAGTTGAAACCAATTCCTTCACGGATGGAGAGACAACTGCAGGCTATTTTCCAAATGGAAAGATTTCGGATATTGATCTATCCGATCTGTATGCGATTATCGGAAGCAATGATATCACTGTTGTTGATAATCCAACGGCAACACCATATTGTAGTACGGTATGCCTACAGATAACGACCAATAATGGAGGGACAAATTATGGTTCTGGATTTATGATTGGGCCTAATGCACTTGCAACAGCAGCACATAATCTATACAGTATAAAGGAAAAAGCCTACGTTAAGTCGGTAAATGTCGCACCTGCTCGATCTGATAATAGTAAACCTTTTGGAAGCGAAAATGTATCGGCAAGTTCGATGATTGTTAGTGATTCTTATCTTGCTGGAACAAGTTCGGAGGATTGGGCGATTATTACGCTCAAGAATAATTTAGGAACGAAAACGGGATGGCTTGGGTTACATTGGCAGTCTAGCAATTATTCATCATCACAGTTGGTGTATGCTTATGGCTATCCGAGCCAAATAAATGGTGCCGATGCGAGATATCGGATGTGTAAATCTTCTGGGTATATTAGAAGTCAGACTTCAAAATATCTCAAGGGCGATTGGGATTTGACAGGTGGCTTTAGTGGTGGTCCTCTTGTAGAATATATTTCTGGAGCTGGGTATGTAGCTATCGGAATCCATAAAGATGGAAGCACAATTGATGGTTCTTCATATCCAACTTCTTATACAGGGGCATTGAGAATAACACAATCGCTTTATACGCTGTTCCTTTCATACAGAGGTTGATAAAATGAAATGCAAACGGAAGATTATGGTTGGCATAGCATTTGTGGCAGTGGTTCTCTGCATTCTATTTCAATCGAATACATTCGGAAGAAAAAAATCGGAACTTATAATTGAAGAAGTTGACCTGAAGAACAATTGTATTTATGCGACTGCAAAAAATCAATTATATGATACGGATGACAATTATATAATTTATGGCGTATCAAACTACTTGAAAGGAAATCTTCAGTTGTCGTATCTTAAAGAAGGCGAAAGCATTCTTGTGATATCAAACGGTAAGGTGTTGCTATCAGATCCGTATCAATTTGATAAAATATACAGTATTCAACTGTTGCAATAGCGTTTCATTTTCTCAATAAATAATATAAGCTATTTACAGCTGCCTCCTCTGTTAAGTGGTGGTGCAGTGCTTATTCTCAATAACGATGCGATTGATGAAAATGATAGACCTTTTTGGAATTTAGAATTTTCTCAATAATCAAGCCCCCAAAATGGCAAACTTGAAATCATCGAGAGATACATAAAATATAGGGTTAAATCGACTTTCGTGTCGAAAAAACAAGTGCTAGAAATAGCAAAATCCATTGAATTTTAGAATGACATTTATAAGAAACCAGTAGATTTGCCTGATATTTGTGATTTCTTTGACCGTTGGGCCATTGATTTTGCACTACATTGATTTTGCACTACTATGAGCAAAGGAAAAACTTAAAATAAGCAAACAACCCGCCATTTGCAGCGACTGCAAGTAGCGGGTTGTTTGGCCTATTTAGAGGTTAGTCTTTCAGTTTGCCATGGTCACAGCCAAGTGAGAGATAATGCT